>Ga0137432_1000054_pt1 | contig 89629 bp, 65 predicted proteins | sample EasRivERMZT820_2_FD_102337 | JGI IMG/M metagenome (GOLD analysis project Ga0137432, IMG submission 102337) | Soil microbial communities from meander-bound floodplain in the East River, Colorado, USA - East River MetaG ERMZT820_2 | ecosystem: Environmental > Terrestrial > Soil > Floodplain ... | reverse complement strand
TCTTCGCGAAAGTGCCCTTGCTTGACCGCCTCTTCCAGGTTGCGATTGCTGGCGGCGAGAATCCGCGCATTGGTCTGAATCTCTTTTCGGGCACGAGCGCGGGGCATTCACCGGCGCGTCGGCCCAGCGGATTGGCCGCTTCGAAATGGCCAACGGCGGCACCATCTTTCTGGATGAGATTGGCGAGATGTCTCCGCAACTCCAGGCCAAGCTGCTCCGCGTCACACAAGATGGCCGTTTCCAGCGCGTCGGCTCCAACACCGAGATTCAGACCAATGCGCGGATTCTCGCCGCCAGCAATCGCAACCTGGAAGAGGCGGTCAAGCAAGGGCACTTTCGCGAAGATCTCTTCTACCGCCTGAACGTGGTGGAGCTTCACTTGCCTCCACTGCGGGAGCGGCGGGAAGATATTCTGCCGCTGGCCAACCAGTTCATGGAGGAGTTGACTCGTGGTCGTGCGCGGTTTTCTGCCTCCGTCGGCGAATGCCTGGAGCGATACCCCTGGCCCGGCAACGTGCGCGAGTTGCGCAACGCCATGGAGCGCGCCGCCCTGTTGTCGCAAGGGGAGTTGATTCTTCCAGAGCACCTGCCGACGCGTGTCCAGGAGACGAGGCAACAAACGCCGTCGGTGGGTCCGGGCGACGCCGAGCGATTGGAGGAAATCGAGCACCAGGCGATTTTCCAGGCATTGCGCAAGCATCAATTCAATCGTACCGAAACGGCCAAGGCCCTTGGCATCAGCCGTCGCGCTCTGATTTACAAACTGCAACGGTTGCGGGAAAGCGGCTACGAAGTTGACCCCGGCTGATTGACGAAACGTCTTGGACTGCGCCAGTGCCGGGCGCTTTCGGACAAGGAGCCAGGCGCCAGAGACTGGAGCAATCCGAACTTGCGGCCCACGTTCACCCGACGGTTGGCAGGAACTTCGGGGGATGGCGCGCTTTGGTCGCTTGTTCAAATGAGAAAGCGAGTTTCAGCAAAGTCGGTTCGCTGTAGGCCCGGCCAAAGAAGGAAATCCCCAAGGGCAGCCCGAACACATGCCCCGCCGGAACGGTGATGTTCGGATATCCGGCCACAGCAGCCGGGGATGAACTGCCGCCGGCGCTTCGATCTCCATAAACCAGATCCGTCTTGCCCGCTGGACCGCCCGAAGGAGCCACAACGGCGTCGAGCCGATGCTTGTCCATGAGAGCGTCAATTCCCTCCTCGCGCGAGAGGCGCCGGCATTTTTCCAGTGCCTCGAGATACGCCTTCTCCGTGAGTGGCCCCTTCTCCTGGGCTTTGAGAAAGGTTTCTTGTCCGAAGTAGGGCAGTTCCCTTTCTTTGTTCCGCTCATTGAAGTCAATCACCTCTTTCAGTGTCCGCACGGGCGCTCGCGGTCCGAGCGAGGCGAGATACGCATTCAAATCCGTTTTGAACTCATAGAGCAGGACCTCCTGTTCCGCGTTGCCGTATCTTCCCAACTCCGGATCGTCGGCTGGATCCACCAGGATCGCCCCTGCCTGTCGCATCTCTTCCAGCGCGTTCTCCAGAATTTTCTGCGCCAACGAGCCGGAACGAAAATATTTGCGCGCGACGCCAAGGCGCGCTCCTTGCAAACCTTTCGGATTGAGAAACGGCCGGTAATCGCGATGCGCGTTGGCGCGGCTCGACTCCGTGGCCGCATCTCGCGCATCGACTCCAGTCAAGGCGCCCAGCAAAATGGCGGCGTCGGTGACCGTCCGCGTCATGGGACCGGCGGTGTCCTGGCTGTGGGCAATCGGGATAATGCCCGCGCGGCTGATCAGGCCGATGGTTGGTTTGAGGCCAACGATGCCGCAAAGTGAGGCGGGCGAAATGATCGAGCCGTCCGTCTCGGTTCCGACGGCGATGGCGCAGAAGTTGGCCGACACAGCCACCGCCGAGCCTGAACTGGAGCCGGATGGGTTTCGATCGATGGCGTATGGATTATTCGTCTGTCCACCGCGCGCGCTCCAGCCACTGGAGGAACGGTTGCCTCGGAAGTTGGCCCACTCGCTCAGATTGGTCTTGCCGAGAATGACGGCGCCGGCCTCGCGAAGCTTGCGCGCGACGAACGAATCCTGCGCCGGGATGGAACCCAGCAGAGCGAGCGAGCCCGCCGTGGTGGTCATCCGATCGTGGGTGCCGATGTTGTCCTTGATCAGGACGGGAATCCCGTGCAGCGGACCGCGCGGCCCTTTGGCCTTTCGTTCGCGGTCGAGTTGACGGGCAATGGCCAGCGCCTCGGGATTGACCTCGAGCACGGACTTGAGCCCAGGCCCTCGCTGATCGATCTCTTCAATCCGTGCCAGATACTTTTTGGAAAGCGAGAGCGCGGTTTCTTTTCCGGAGTTCATCGCGTCCGCAAGTTGCATCACGGTCGCTTCCTCCCATTCAAATGGCTGGATGCGAAAAGGAGAACTTGCCGAACGCGCCCGTTCCGAAGCGGCCGCCGTTACAGAGGTGGACATCACTGCCTGGGCAGCTCCCATGACAGCGAGTTGCAGAAAGTTCCTACGATTCATGTTGTTTGATCCTTAATCCGACCTCCCTTCAATTCAGCACCAGGTTTTGGATAAAAAACTCCATCATGCGATCCCGATTAACGGCTCCGTGCCCCTGGTCCGGTCCCACCTGAACTTCGAAGCTCTTGCCCGCCCGTTGCAGTGCCTGAATGAATTGCAGCGCGTTATTTGGATGCACATTGTCGTCCGCCGTGCCGTAATAGAGGAGGAGACGGCCCTTGAGCTTGTCGGCTAACTTCATGACATTGCCCGCTTCGTAGCCTTCCTTGTTCTCCTGGGGCAGCCCCATGTAACGCTCGGTGTAAATCGTGTCGTAGTGGTGCCACGAAGTCGGCGCCGAGGAAGCCGAGGCAGCGTGGAAAACTTCCGGATACCGCAACAGACAGAGGATGGAGGCGTAACCGCCGTAGGACGTGCCGAAGATTCCGACCCGCTTCCTGTCCACATAACGGCGTTCCCAGAGCGACTTGACGCCCGCAGCCTGATCGTTGATTTCCCCCTGCCCCAGCTTCCCATAGATGGAGTCGAGCGAACGTTTGCCGCGGCCACCGGCACTGCGCGAGTCGAACGAGGCCACCAGAAAGCCGTATTCCGTCAGCGTGTTGGGAAGCACAAATGTTTCGCGCGCTCCGGTTGTGTCCGGCCCGGCATACACACTTACCAGCAGCGGATATTTTCTGTAAGGCCTGAAGTTCGATGGGAAGTGCAGCATTCCGTAAAGCGCTGTCTCGCCATCGGCCGCCTTGAATTCGAGCAATTCCACAGGCTTCAGTTCGAGCTTTTTGAACTTGGTCATATCGCTCGCGGCCAATTCCTCCACCACTCGGCCCTCCATGTCCCGCAAGCGGGTGACCGGGGGCAAGTCATGGCTTTGTGCCACGTCGATGAAGTGCTGGCCGTCCGGGGCGATGTTCACCGTGTGATGGTAAGCCGGGTCGGTGAGGCGCCGTTCGCCCTTGCCGTCCCAGCCGACGCGATGGAGTTGGAGTTTCATCGGGTTGTCGCCGCTGCGAGCCGTATAGTAAACCAGGCCTGCGGTTTCATCGACATGCCTGACCTCGCCGACTTCAAAGCCGTGGCGCGTGAGTGTCGCCAGGAGGTTGCCCTCCAGATCATAAAGATAAAGGTTCTTCCAGCCGCTGCGCTCTGAAGTCCAGAGGAACCGTTTGCCGTCGTTGAGCAGACGCCTGGGCGGCGAGTTCTCAACCCAACTCGGCGGCCATTCTTCGCGCACGATGACCCGGCATTTGCCGGTCTGAGCGTCGGCGGCGCAAAACTCCATGATGTTTTGCCGGCGATTGGTGCGGTTGAAGAGCAACTCCTTGCCGTCGGCCCAGAAAACACCATAGACATAATGGCCGAGCACGGAATCATCGAAGGGCTGGCCATCGCGAACGTCCACCGGCACGGTCTCTTTCGTTGCTACATCGTAAATGAGCAGATCCACAATCGGATTTGTGCCGCCCGCTTTCGGATAGGGCTCCACATCCAACCTGGTTTGAATGCGAGCCTGGTTCAGCGCGAGATAGAAGTCCGGCACCTGGCTTTCGTCGAACCGGTAAAAGGCCACCTTTTGGCTGTTCGTTGACCACCAGATGGCTGTGGTCTGGAACAGCTCTTCGCCATAAGCCCAAGTGCCCGTGCCATACTTGACGCGCTTCTTCTCGCTGCCCTCGGTCGTGATGGCAATTTCGTTCTGCCCATTGGTCTCGCTTAACAAGAGATTGCGGTCGCGATAAAACGCTTTGAGTTTGCTGTCGGGCGAAATCGCGGAGGTGAACTGTCGTCCGCGGGCGGGTCGCTCACCTCGGTCACGCCTTTCGCGTCGCCGCTCTTCACGCCTTTCTTCTCTGTCCCCGCGAGAAGTCTCCGTGGTTGCGGACGCCAATTCCGTCGCCTTTCGCGCGGCGATATCGTAGCGATAGCGCTTGCCATCCCTGGAATAATCGAAGGCCTTGCCGTCATTTGTCCAGACGACCGAGAGAGCGCCGAGCTTGACCGCATTGCTCATCTCCCGGTTCAACTTTTGATACCGCTCGTAGCCGGGCATCGTCTTTAAGCGGTCCTGGGCGAGTAAAATTGCCGAAGACAGGATGAATACGAGCACCGGAGCGAGACGACCGAACAAGGGACGAATGAGAGCGCGTGATGGAATCTCGCGCGATGTTGGAAATACTACCGGAGTCATGTTGCTCACCCTTCGGATAACTTGAATCATGTTGCTCGCACGCGGTTATACGAAGCACGCCGGAGAAAGCGACATTTATCTCGGCAGTTCCCGTGAAGACGGCACGTTGCCTATCTGATCGGTGTGGTTTCGATTCGAGGTGGGGCACCCGCTGCGTTGAGTTGGCTTGGGCGCAGGCATTTGGTTTAAGCGGCCCTCTCTTACTCGGGCGGACGAGACGTCCGCGCTCCTTTACTGCACTGAGATTAGTTCCTGCCGAAAACGCCCCGGATGGTCGTTTTAGGAAAAAAGGCGCGGGGGCCGCGGAGAAGGACTTGACCGGGTTCGGGTGAAGAAATTTCCAGGTCGGCAGGCGGCAATTCGCTCATCGCCTCCGAATCCTCGAAGAATCTGATCAGGACTTTCCTGCACCGCCGAACCCCGGTTTGCACGCCATAAAGATAAAAGGTGAGGGCAGAAAGGACTATCAAGCTGAGGTAGATATAGTCTTTTGCGGTCATTGTTGGCCTTTCGTTGCCGCGGAGAGGGACGTTTATTCCGCTTCTCCGACGCCAAATTGAGTTCAGCAAAACCAGTGCCGCAACAGGCCGGCTCATGAGGCTGACCGAGGCTGGCCCGGACTTTCATTCGGGGGCCTTAACGGCGCTTGCACGGTGCCGTCACCTTTCTTATTGTCCGTGTCTCCATGCTGACCCACGATAATGGAACATGAATACTCGATATCACCTTTATGTCCTGGTTCTTGCCTGCTGCTCGCTCGCGACGGGCAAGCTTCAGGCCGAGTCTGAAGCACTGTATTGCAATAAATCGCACCTCTTCCTGGCCGCGCCGGATTCCTCCGAGCATCGCAAATACGCACCCAGCCGCGAAGTGGACATCCTGCACCTGGCCATCGATGTCACGCCGGACTTCCAGCAGCGCAACGTCGAAGGCAAGGTCACGCTGCGCTTCAAACCGATTGCCAGGCCGCTTCAAGAGCTTCGCCTTGATGGCGTGGACTTGACGGTCCTTTCGGTCACCTCCACGAAAACGATTATGGGATATCAGGCGACGGACAAGAACGTCATCATCACCTTCCAGGAAGCGATTGCGCCCGAAAAAGAAGCCAGTGTCACGATCGGCTATCGGGCCACGCCGGAGAAAGGACTCTACTTCCGCACGCCGCAAATGGGCTACAAAGCCGAGGACATGCACCTGTGGACGCAGGGCGAACCGATCGAGGCGCGCCATTGGTACCCCAGCTTCGACGCGCCCAATGAGAAGTTCACGTCGGAAGTCACCTGTCGTGTGCCTGAAGGCATGGTCGTCCTTTCCAATGGCAAGTTGATGTCTGAAGAAAAATCCGCAGGCTCGGACCTGGTGGCGGTGCGCTGGCTGCAGGACAAGCCGCACGTGAATTATCTGATTTCCCTTATCGCGGGTCATCTGAAAAAGATTGAAGACAAATACAAAGATATCCCGCTGGCCTTCTACACGCCTGCTTCACAAATCGAACACGCTGCCAGCTCCTTCAAAGACACCAGGGACATGATGGGTTTCTTCGAACAGGAGATCGGCGTGCCGTATCCCTGGGCGAAGTACTATCAGGTCTGCGTCGATGACTTCGGCTGGGGCGGCATGGAAAACACGAGCATCACCACGTTGAACGATCGGACCTTGTTCACGGATGCCACCGAAAACATTCACAGCAGCCAGGGCCTGGTGGCCCATGAGCTGGCGCATCAATGGTTCGGCGATCTCGTGACCTGCAAGGATTGGAGCCACATCTGGTTAAACGAAGGTTTCGCCACCTATTATGAGCGGCTTTACGATGGCTACAAGAATGGACGTGACGCGATGCTTTATGGCCTTTACCAGAGCGCGAAGCAAATCACCAACTTCCGCAATGAAACCAACTCCATCGTGCGGCGGAACTACAACGCGCCCGAAGACGTCTTTGGTTACCTCGCCTATCCCAAAGGGAGCTGGGTGCTGCACATGTTGCGCAGTCAGCTTGGGGAAGATTTGTATCGGCGCTGCATCAAAACCTACCTGGAACGGCATCAATTCGACACCGCCGTAACCGAGGATTTGAACGCGGTCATTGAGGAGCTTTCCGGTCGTTCCTTCGATCAATTCTTCGATCAGTGGGTTTATCATACCGGCGCTCCGGAATTGGCCGTGAGCTATGTCTGGGATGAGAAGAACAAACTGGCCAAAGTCTCCATCTCGCAGAATCAGAAGTTGAGCGAGCACGTCCTGCTTTTCAATTTCCCGCTCACCCTTCGCTTTAAATCCAAGTCCGGGAACGTGGACCGGTCCATCACCGTCAAGGAGAAGGCGGAGGATTTTTATTTTCCGCTCTCGCAAGCGCCGGAAATGGTGCGGATCGATCCGGACCTCACCGTGCTGGCCAGCATATCCTTCACTCCCGCCAGCTCCATGCTCTATGCCCAACTCGCGGACAAAAGCGACACGATCGGACGGCTCATCGCTGCGGAACAATTGAGCGGCAGGAAGGACGCGCTGGGCAAACTGAAAGAGACATTGAACGGCGATCCGTTTTATGGCGTGCGCATCGCCGCCGCGCGCAGCTTGCGGGCCATCCAGACCGACGAGGCGCTGGATGCCTTGCTCTCCTCCACCCAACAGAGCGATGCTCGCGTCCGCCGCGAGGTGGTCTCAGCCATGAATGGGTTTTATCGGGAAAAGAGCTACGCCGCAGCTCAGAAAGTTTTGCAGGAGGAAAAGAATCCGGAAATTCAAGCGCTGGCCATCACCGCGTTGGGCGTGTATCCCAAAACGGAAGTGCGCGCAAGATTGCTCGAGTATCTCCACTCCGAGTCCTATCGCAACACACTGGCCAGTGCCGCTATCAATGCGATTCGCGCCCAGGACGACGTCAGTTACCTCGATCCTCTCCGCGAGACCCTGCAAAAGAAAGAGAACGCTTTCACCACCGGTGGATTCAGCCGTGGCCTGGAAACATTGGCGTGGCTGGCGCGCAACGAAGAAACGAAGGACGCCGCGCGGGAATTTCTGGTTGCTCGCTTGAATCATAAAAGGAAGTCGGTGCAATTGGCCGCCATCAATGCCCTTGGCACCTTGGGCGACCCCAAGGCCATCGCTGTCCTGGAAACATTCACCACCGCGCCCAAGGAAAGCCGGGAACGCACCGCGGCCGAAAAAGTATTGGCGGACTTGCGGACCATGAAGAAACCATCCGCCGAAATGGCAACACTCCGCACCGAGGTGCTCGCACTGCAAAAGGAGAACCGCGAACTGCGCAAAGAGTTCGATGATTTGAAAAGGAAGCTCGAAGCCACTTCGCCGAAGCCATCGACGACCAAGACCAATAAACCGGCTCCTTCCAGGAAATCTTTCCGGCCATAAAAGCGCGGGGCTTCGTCACGCCGTCGGCCACGCCCGGCGAAAACGCGAATATCCTCGCTTGACACCGCATGTATTCACGGGGGAGACTCGCACGCTGAACCCTGGGCCTCGATGAGAAACGATTCTCCGACTGCGGGGTATCGTTGGAAAAACTAAATTCCCTTTCCGATCTGTGACACGACAGGTCGTCCTACTGCAACGGAGTCAATGACTATGAAGACGCAACGGCTGAGCGGTTTGATCAATGTGGCGGTGGCAATCGCGGGGCTGTTCATCGTGGCCTGGCCTGATACGGCGCGGGGCGCGACGATCCTGGTTACCAACACCAGCGACAGCGGTTCCGGTTCGTTGCGTGCGGCTATCCAGGCCGCCAACCTCAGCCTCAACGTGCCGGACTTCATCCACTTCAACATTGCCGGTGCAGGGCCCCACACGATCAGCCCGGCGACGCCCTTGCCGGTGATCACGGACCCGGCGACCATCGATGGCTATACCCAGCCGGGCGCCAGTGTGAACACGCTTGCTGGCGGCGACAACGCGGTGTTGCAGATCGTTGTGCTCGAGAGTTTGGTCATAGACACCACCAATAGTACGGTTCGCGGATTGGCGATCCGCCAGATACAGGTGGGGGCGGTGCCCGGGCCAAAAGGCAGCAATGTCGTCGAAGGTTGCTTCGTTGGCCTGGACGCCACCGGCACCAACTCGCTCGCCTCGCCCGGCTTCGGTGTGTTTGTGCAAACCCCCAACAACCGCGTCGGCGGCACGAATCCCGCCGCGCGCAATGTGATTTCCGGCAAAGGCGCCACCGGCATCGAAATCTTCGAGAGCTTCGCCTCGAATAATGTCGTTCAGGGAAACTTCATCGGCACGGACCGCACGGGCACCAAGGCAATCGGCAACGCCGATCGCGCGGTGGTCGTCAATATGAACGCCTCAGTTGCGACCATCGGCGGCGAAGTGCCGGGCGCGGGCAACGTCATCTCTGGGAACCTCAACCGCGGCATTACGCTCGATGGTTCGTTCAATCTCGTCCAGGGAAACCTCATCGGCACGACCGTGACCGGACAACCGCTTGGCAACGCCCGCACGGGGATCGAGATCGGCGGATCGGGTAATACTGTCGGCGGCACCCGTAGCGGCTCCGGCAACGTCATCGCCTTCAACGGCGTCGATGGCAGCGGGATCTTCACCACCAACGGCGTGGATGTAAACCCTGGCGCGACTCTTTACGCCATCCTGGGCAACTCCATCTTTGACAACATGGGACTCGGCATCGATGTGAATGCCAATTTCGTGGTTACCCCGGGCTTCCCGTTGCTCACGCTGGCGAGCAACACCACCACGGCCACGATCATCAGAGGCTCGAACATGCCCAATATCAGCTTTCTTTTGGAACTGTTCACCAATCCCACCGCCGACCCGTCCGGCTTCGGTGAAGGCAAGACGTTGCTTGTTTCCACCAACATCGCCACCGATGCGGGCGGCAACTTCACCATCAACTGGCCCGTACCGCTTGCGCCCGGCCTCTTCCTCACCGCCACCGCCAATGGCAACACGGAGTTTTCCCAGGCCCGGATGGTTACTGCGGCTGGCGCTGGCGGCACCAACAGTTGGACCAACAGCGTCAGCGGCAAATGGGAGAATGGAGCCAACTGGTCGCTGAACGTTCCGCCCTTTAGCGGCCATTCCCATGTCTTGATCACCAACGCGGGCACCAAGACCGTCAACAATGACGCCACCACCGCCGGCGGCTTCCCCAGCACGCTGACGATCAGTAACCTCGTCATCAGCGCGCCAGGCGGGGCGACGAATACGCTGCTACTGGCTCACGGCGGGACGAGCAGCCCCTTGCGTATCCTCAGAACATTAACTCTTAACAGCGGCGGTGCGATGGTGATCAACAACGCGGCGCTGAATCTCGAAGGGCCGCCGAGCAGCTTCAGTCACGTCAACGGCGCGTTGACGCTCAATGACGGCTCGCTCACCGCCACGAACGCCAGCCAGTTCTACATCGGTAGCAGCGGTTCCGGCTCGTTGACCGTTTCCAACGGCACGTTCCGGGCATATTACCCCATCGTCGGCATCAACCCTGGCGCGAACGGCAGGTGGCACATTGCCGGTGGCACCAACATCGTTACACAGGTCTTTGACATCGGGGATAGCCTGACCGCCACCGGCAGGGTCACGGTGAGCGGTGGCCAACTGATCACGCCCGTCGTGTATATCGGGTTGTTCGGCAACGGCAGCTTGATCGTGTCCAACGGTACTTTCCAATGCGCCGGCCAGATGGATGTCGCCTCGCAACCCGGCGCGCAGGGAAACTTCACGGCGGCAGGCGGCACCAGCACAATCGGCAGCATGATCATCGGCGAAAGTTCCATGGCCACCGGCGCGGTGCTGGTGACAGGCACGGCACTGGTGCAAGTTAACGGGCCATTGGACAATCGCGGCACCGTCACGGTCACTGGTGGCAGTCTCAATGTGCTCGGAGAGGTTGACAGTGTGCATACCAACAACGCGCTCTCGGTGCTCGGAGGCCAATTCTCAGCCACGAACGACAACTCCTTCCTGACGCGCGTCACGGTCAGCAACGGGACGTTCCTGGCTCGCGATGTGTTTCTGGGAAATCAGAGAGCCGGCACGTTCACGGTGGCCGGCGGCCTGGTGGCATTGCCGGGGTCATTCAACGGCTTCAGCGTGGGCGTTAATGGCGGCACAGGCACCGTGTTGCAGGCCGGCGGCCAGATCAACCTCACTAACACGGATCTTAACGTCGGCGGCCTGTTCAGTCCGGCCGTCGGACAGATGACCATCTCCAACGGCGTGACTGAGACCCGCAATGCGTTCGTGGGCGGACAAGGCGGTGGCACCGGCACTTTCACGATGGCCGGCGGCACGTTGGTCAGTTCAAATCTGGAAGTGAACGCGGCTAGCCGTCTCATTTTCAACAAGGGCTTGGTGCGGACCCGCGCGGCCACCGTGGCCAGCACCTCGCCTTTCGTCGTCGGCGATGGCAACAACACGGCCGAGTTGAACCTGCTGGGTGGCACCAATGTGTTTATCACTGGCCTGCGTATCGCCAGTAATTCCATGCTCACCGGCTCGGGCGCCATCGCGGCGAACGTCACCAACTCCGGCGTGATGGCCCCTGGGGCCTCCGCCGGGCGCTTCGATATCACCGGCAACCTCGTCCTGTCCAACAGCTCCGACCTGCGACTTGAAATCGGGGGCCACACTCCCGGCACCCAATTTGATTTCATTCGTGTGACTGGCAATACGACGCTGGGCGGCAAGCTCTCCGTGAGCCTGACCAACGGCTTCCAGAACGTGATGACCAATGGCGCCGCCTTCACGGTGCTCACCAATGGCAGTCCGCTCGCCGGCGCGTTCACCAACGTCGCCAGCGGAGCTACCTTGACCACCACCGACGGCTACGCCCGGTTCACCGTGCTCTACGCGGGAGTCACCTCCGTGCGGCTGACCGGCCTGGCGATCGTGGACACCGACAACGATGGAATGCCCGACTGGTGGGAGGACCAGTTCAGCCTCAACAAAACCAATGCGGCTGATGCCACGCTCGATCTTGACGGCGATCGCGCGTTGAATGCAGACGAATTCCGAGCCGGCACCATCCCGACCAATGCCGCCTCCGTCTTCCGCATCGTCGCGCTCCAGCGTGAGACCGGCAACGTGCGCATCACCTGGACGACGGTCGGCGGCAAGAGCTACCGGGTCCAGACCAACGCCCCGCCCGCCAACGGCAGTTTCACCAATAACTTCGCCGATCTCAGCCCGCTGATCGCTGTGCCCGGCTCCGGCGAGTCCATCACGAACTACGTCCATAGCGGCGGGGCCACCAACGTCCCGGCCCGCTACTACCGCGTCCGCCTCGCGCCGTAGTTTGGTGCAAATGAGACGGACGTGTTGCCCAAATGGCGGCTGCGATGTTTCGAGGAGGGCGAGGCTCCTGACGAGCCCTGTTTTGCCCGCGATTTTTGATCAACATGGCTCGCGAGGACGCTCGCCCTCCCCTGAGATGATTTGGGCAACAGGCCCAGGCTGCCGGTCACATCCCGTGCTTGCACTGGAGCCGGACAATTGAGAAGAAAGCGTCATGCTCATTGTTCATGTACGTGTGCACGTGAAGGCGGACTGCGTAGAACGGTTTCGCGAGGCCACGATTGAGAATGCTCGCGCCAGTTTGCGGGAGCCCGGCATCGCGCGCTTCGTTGTGCTCCAACAACAGGATGACTTAGCCCGCTTCGTCCTGGTGGAGGTTTATCGTAGCGACGATGCGCCCGCAAAACACAAGGAAACGGCGCATTATCAGAAATGGCGCGATGCCGTGGCGCCCATGATGGCAGAGCCGCGCAGCAGCGTGAAATATTTCAACGTTCATCCGCCCGACGAACAGCTGTAAATATCTGGTCAGGGCTGGCGTAACGAGGCTTTTCCTCCTCTTAGAGTGATTGCCAGAATTCATTTCCGATTGGCAACCTATTGGACGTGCTGCGGGTCGCAGACCCGCGCTCCCGGAGCGCGCCTCTGTGAGGCGCAGCAGCCTTGGCTACTGGTTTGGTCGGAAATTACTTTTGGCAATCGATATAGACGATGGTCGGCTCACGTCGGCTCCCATAACTGGAACATGCGCTTCGAATTCGCCACAGCGACACGAATTATCTTTGGCCCGGGCACGCTCAAGGAAGCGGCGCCGATCGCCCGGGAGTTTGGCGGGCGAGCCCTGATTGTCACCGGTCGAAGACCGGAACGGGCGCGCGCTGTCAATGAATTGCTGGCGGACGCAGGTGTTGCCAGCCGGATGCTGGCCATTTCCGGTGAACCGAAGATCGAAGATGTCGAACGCGGCCTGACGCTGGCGAAGGCCGAGCGAATTGACTTCGTGGTCGGGTTTGGCGGCGGCTCCGCTATTGACGCCGGCAAAGCCATCGCGGCGTTAATAACGAATCCTGGCCCCGTGCTCGATTACCTCGAAGTCATCGGGCAGGCCAAACCGCTGACCAAGCCCTCCGCTCCGTTCATCGCCATTCCAACCACCGCCGGCACCGGCGCGGAAGTCACGCGCAATGCGGTCCTCGCCTCGCCCGGCCATGGCGTGAAAGTCAGCCTGCGCAGTCCACTCCTGTTGCCAAAGCTGGCCGTGGTGGATCCGGAACTGACGTATGGTCTGCCACCGGCGTTGACGGCCAGTACCGGCCTCGACGCGCTGACACAACTGATCGAGCCTTTTGTCTCTGTTCGCGCGAATCCGATGACCGATGCCATTTGCCGCGGAGGCATGAGGCGTGTGGCTCGCTCGCTGCGCATTGCGTATGAAGAGGGTTCGAACGCCGCCGCGCGTGAAGACATGGCGTTGGCCAGTTTGTTTGGAGGCCTTGCCTTGGCGAACGCGGCCCTGGGAGCGGTGCATGGATTTGCCGCGCCTATTGGCGGAATGTTTCCAGCTCCCCATGGCGCCGTGTGCGCCGCGTTGCTGCCGCATGTCATGGAAGTGAATGTGCGGGCGCTGAAAAAGCGGCCGCCTCACACCGATGCATTGCGGCGATACGATGAGGTGGCTCGCATCCTGACTGACAGCGAGAACGCGACGGCAGATGCTGCCACCGCCTGGCTCCATGATCTCTGCGCGGCCCTGAACATTCCCGGTCTGGCCACTTATGGCCTCACCGCCAACGATTTGCCCGCCTTGTGTGAAAAGGCGGCTGTCGCCAGCAGCATGAAAGGTAATCCGGTCGCGCTTACCGTCGATGAAATGCGAGAGATTTTGGAGCGGGCGTTGTGATGGGTTTGCGGTTGCAAGGCAGAGTCTATATCGATTGCCAAAAGCAATTTCCAAAAGGTGGGCGACGCCCTGCTGGGCGTTGCGGCAAACCGGCAGGTTTGCCCCACCTTTTCGGAGATTACTTTTGGCAATCTCTAACGATTCAAGGATTCAACGTCCTTCAACTCTTCAAATGGCACCGGGCGCAGGCGCCTCTTCTGATACCAACCCACTCCGATCAAATCGTAGATGCCGCGCCAGAGCCGGTTCCAGAGGCCGTATTTGGAAACGCCCGCGATGCGCGGGCGATGGTTTACAGGCACTTCCAATGTTCTCGCGCCGTTGCCATGGACGAGCACGGGCAGGAAGCGATGCCAGCCGTTGAAGGGGAGCACGCCCTCGAGCGTCGAGCGTTTGAATACGCGCAGGGCGCAACCGGTGTCAGCAAAATCCGCCTTCAACGCCGACCGGCGCGCGGCACACGCGACACGAGACGATATCTTGCGAATAGAGCTGTCGTGTCTCTTGGCCCTGTTGCCGCAGACGAAGTCAACGCGCTCCAGTTCGGCCAGCATGCGCGGCAAGTCCGCCGGATCGTTCTGCAAATCGCCGTCGAGGGTAGCGATGACAGGACTGGTCGTTGCCAGGATGCCGGTCCAGAGCGCGGCGCTTTGGCCGCTGTTGCGCGCATGCTTTAGTCCACGCACGTTTGGGAAATGGCGGCTCGCCTCACGGATCCGTTCGGAGGTGTTGTCCGTGCTGGCGTCGTCCACGAAGATCAATTCCCAGGAACGCGGCTGCTGCTTCATGGCTGCGGAAACTTCATTGGCCAGCGGCAACACGTTGTCCGCTTCATTATAGACGGGAACGATAATCGAGATATCCACAGACACGCCCACGGAAAGTAATGGGAGCAAAGAGAACTTCAAAGTTCAAAACGGATGGATAGGAGCGCGGACGTCTCGTCCGCCCGACCGCAGTGAGCCTACCCTTGACAATAGTTTGAGACCCGAAGTCGCGTTCGCTAAGAACAACCTGCTGAACGGCGGCGGCTGTTTGAGTTGAGGATGGGGCATTACACGCTCGGGCGGACGAGACGTCCGCGCTCCTTCCCACAAGGGATCACGCTCCTGTTTCTGTTGCGTCCCTTCCTCTGATCGATCAGGCTGAGCGGCAAGGCCGCCCGACATCCGGGCCGCGGATACTCATGAGACGCACAGTTACATTCGGATTAGTCACAGCCCTCAATGTTACCGTCACAATGGCCGCGGGTTCCCTGGAGAAGGACGCGAGCGCCGCCTTGGAACGCGCCACAAAATTTTTCGAATCCATTTCCACTCGCGGCGGCTATTTGTGGTGGTACTCGGAAGACCTGAAACAGCGGGCCGGCGAGAACAAGGCGACCGAGACGCAAATCTGGGTGCAACCGCCGGGCACCCCGTCCGTCGGCATGGCTTTCCTTCGCGCTTACGAAGCGACCAAAAACAAACGCTGCCTTGCCGCCGCAAAGAACGCTGCAGAGGCGTTGGCATGGGGACAATTGGAATCCGGCGGCTGGACTTATCAGATCGATTTCGATCCGGAGAATCAACGGACATTCCGGCGTGCCGACAAAGGCCAGATTTCCGACAAAGAAATCCTGAAGCGACGCAACGTGACGACATTTGACGACGATACCACGCAGAGCGCACTCCGGTTCCTGATGGCCGTCGTGGACGCGAGTGCAGGCAACGATGGTGTCCAGGAGGAGCGGATCAAAAGTGCCTTAGAGTATGGACTGGAAGCTCTGCTGAAGGCGCAATATCCGAATGGCGCCTGGCCGCAGGGCTATGATGGCAAACTGCGCCATCCCGCAGATTACCCGATCAAGCCGGCGCAAGTTCCAACTCGCTGGTCGCGCACACCCGACGTGAAGGCCTACTGGTCTTTCTACACGTTCAACGACCATGCCATTCGCAACTGCATCCTCACGCTGTTGGAGGCGCATCGCCGTTTCGGCAAACCGGAGTATCTGGAGGCAGTCAAGCGCGGCGGCGATTTCATTCTGCTCGCGCAGCTTCCCAGCCCGCAGGCCGGTTGGGCGCAACAGTACAACTTCGACATGGAACCTTCCTGGGCGCGACGCTTCGAGCCGCCCGCTGTCTCTGCCGGAGAAAGCAGTGGCATCCTTCGCACACTCGTCGATCTTCATCTCGCAACCGGCGACGAGAAATATCTTAAGCCGGTTCCCGCTGCCAGCGGCTGGCTGAAGCGCTCACAGATCGCGTCGAACAAATGGGCGCGCTTTTATGAATTGGGCAGCAACAAGCCGCTTTATTTCACAAAAGACTACCGGCTCGTTTATACCGATGACGATCTTCCGACGCACTACAGTTTCCAAAGCGATTACAATATCCCTGGCGCCCTAGCTTACTGCGAAGACGTGCGCCAGGCCGGCCGCGATGCGTGGCTCCGGCAGCACAAACCCGTTTGGATGGCGGGACCTCCCAGCCGGAAATCCCGCAAGGCCCTCGAACCTCGCGTTTGGGAAATCATCACAGGCCTGGATGCCAGAGGCCGCTGGGTGGTCAATGGACGCATCGAAAGCCGCCTCTTCATCGATCGGGTGCAAACGCTCTGTGATTATTTGTCGGCCGAGTAGCGCCATCGACCTTCCAAATCATCCGCGAGGGCATCTGCTGCGAGCGCATCTTGGGGGCCTGTTGCCCAAATAGCGGCTGCAATGTTCGGGGAGGGCGAGGCTCCTGACGAGCTCGGTTTTGCCCGTGTTTTTTGATCAGCATGGCTCGCGACGACGCTCGCCCTCCCCTGAGATGATTTGGGCAACACGCCCTCAAGATGCGCCCATCTGCTGCCTGCCGAAATTTGGGCTGTTCAAAAGCGCTTCGCCGTTTTAGAACCGCACGCATGAAAGCCTTCCCGCGCCTGGTCGTGATCGTGTCCTGTGTTGCACTCACGGGCTCTCTTCTCATTGCCGCCGAGCCTGGGTGGGTTCCATTGTTCAACGGACGCGACCTCTCCGGCTGGGTGAACGTGAATTGCGCGCCCGGCACGTGGTCGGCGCGCGATGGGATGATCATCAGCACGGGCGTGCCCACAGGCGTGATGCGCACGGAAAAGCAATACGAAAATTTCGAACTGGAACTGGAGTGGCGGCATATGAAGGCTGGCGGCAATGCCGGTGTCTTTGTGTGGAGTGATGCGCTGACGTCGCCGGGCGTGCCTTTCAGCCGCTCGATAGAGATTCAGGTGCTCGATGGCCGCAATGGAGAATGGTACACCAGTCACGGCGATGTCTTTTCCATTCACGGCGCCACCTTGAAACCGGATCGACCGCATCCCAAAGGCGCCATGCGCTGTTTGCCCAGCGAACGGCGGGCCAGGCCATCACCGGAGTGGAACCATTACCGAATCGTTTGCATGAATGGCGTCATCAAACTGGCCGTGAATGGGGCGGTCGTGTCGGGCGCGAGCGAATGCAAACCGCGCAAAGGTTATATCTGTTTGGAGTCGGAAGGATCGGAATGCCATTTCCGCAATATCCGCATCCAAGAGCTGCCCGCGTCGGACCCTCCCGTGCCGGCCAGCGAGACGGCGGAGTTGGCCCAGGGCTTTGTGTCCCTTTATACTGGTATTGATTTGAGTGGATGGAAGCAGGAAGCCGGACACAAGGGCCATTGGCTTCCCAAAGACTGGACGCTCGATTACGATGGCAAAAGCGAAGCCGAAGACAAGAATCTCTGGAGCGAAAAGGAGTACGGCGACTTCACATTGATGATCGATTGGCGCTTTACACGCAAGCCGGAGCTGAAGGAGGTTCCGATAGTTCTGCCCGACGGCAATTATGCCACCAACAACGATGGCAGCCGCAAAATGACGGAAGTGCCCGATGCGGGCGACAGCGGCATTTATCTGCGCGGCAATTCCAAGAGCCAGGTGAACATCTGGTGCTGGCCGGTTGGCTCCGGCGAAGTGTACGGTTATCGCGAGGACAACACCATGCCGGCAGAGGTGCGCGCGGGTGTCACGCCCAAGGTGAAGGCCGATAAAAAGCCGGGTGAATGGAACCGGTTTGTCATCACCATGAAAGGCGATCGGTTGACGGTGGTGCTGAACGACAAGGCGGTAATCGAAAATGCAGCGCTTCCAGGTGTGCCTGCGCGCGGCCCGATCGCGCTGCAACATCATGGCGACCCGGTCCAATTTGCGAACATCTTCATCAAGGATCTCAAGTAGCTTATGCATACTATACTCTGCAAACTTCAATGGGCGTTGCTGACGTTGCTTCTCGGTATCCAGGGCTCGAGCGCTGAGAGGATTCTGCTCGCAGCCGGCGGTGGCGATGGTGGTGATGGCCTGCCCGCTGCGCAGGCCAAACTCAGCGGCCCCTTCGGCGTCGATTTCGACAAGGCGGGCAACATGTTCATCGCTGAAATGCCCGGCGAACGTGTGCGCAAAGTCGATCGAGACGGATTCATTACGACTATCGCAGGGACGGGCGTCAAAGGATTAGCGGGCGACAATGGACCTGCTCGGCGGGCACAGTTCAGTGGGATTCACAACCTGGCCGTCGCCCCCAATGGCGACATTTTCCTCGCGGACACCGGGAACAATCGCATCCGCAAGATCGACGCCCAGAGCGGCGTGGTATCCACCATTGCCGGCACCGGAGAGAAAGGTTTCAGCGGCGATGGCGGTCCGGCTGTGAAAGCGCAATTCGGCGGCATCTATTGCGTGTCCTTCGATCCGCAAGGGGAAAACATTTATGCCGCGGACCTGGACAACAGACGCATTCGTGTGGTGAACCTCAAGACGGGTGTCGTCAAAACGGTGGCCGGCAACGGTGAAAAGGGCGTGCCGGAAAATGGCGCGAACGCGGTGTCAGCTCCGTTGGTCGATCCGCGCGCGGTCATCGCGGATGGAAAAGGAAACGTCTATATCCTGGAGCGCAGCGGGAACGCCTTACGAGTGGTTGATCCGAACGGGAAGATCCAAACCGTCGTGGGCACGGGTCAGAAAGGCGCGACCGGAGATGGCGGCGATGCCAGATCGGCGACACTCAACGGCCCAAAGCATCTTTGTTTGGACCTTGAAGGGAATATCCTCATTGCAGACACGGAGAACCATGTCATCCGGAAGTACCTTCCGCGTGAGGGGAAGGTGGCGCGTGTGGCCGGCAATGGCCGCAAGGGCGACAAGGGTCTTGGCGGTTCACCTTTGGAGGCCGAATTGAGTCAGCCGCACGGTGTGTACGTGCATGCGTCCGGCACGCTCTACATCAGCGACAGCAGCAACAATCGCGTGCTGAAGATTGAGCGGTAAAGAATTATTGAGTTGGCTCAAATGGCTCCCGTTGGCTCGAGGTTTTTAGGCACCTTACCCAACCTCGGTCTCTTGATTGGCTGTGACCAGGTCCGCTGCTCGCCATACTTGACGAGTCCAACTCGCTGCAATCGCTCAACAAGCCAGGCCGGCAGGTGCTTCGACCATCTCGGCGGGCCAATCACGCAGTCAATGCCGACACGCCAATCGTCGTCTGTGGTCATCACGAGCACACGAAAGACCGCGTTACTGTTGGGCGGCAGTGTGACCAACGGAGAGCCGACGCGAAGCGCCCAATCAATCTGCGGTGAATCCCAGACGTAATGTGTGCTGGTGATGCCGTCGCTTCGATAGGAAACTGGACGTGACGTGTTGTTGCGAATCTCCACGTACGCGTGCCAGTCGCTGCCTGACCTTTCGTATCGAATGAAATTAAGCGCGACCGGACTGCTTTCGGGCGAAAGATTCCATCCGGAGAGCACCACCGCCACAACCAGCAGTGGCACCAGCATAATTTTTGATCGGGCCCGAGAGGTAGAGATGCTTGACAAGTTATGAGGCTTGAAAGGCTGCGTTCAAAAAGCCTTTAACGATTCCACGCTGCCACGACTGTCAGTTCCCCGGTTTCACTTGCAGGGTGGAAACAACCTTGTGCACTCCGTCAGTTTCCATGGCGATGCGCACGGCCTTGGCAACTTCTTCTTCGGATTTCACCGTGCCGGAGAGCGTCACCAACCCGTCGGTCGTGTCCACGTTGATGCTCAAGGCGGAGATGCCCGGCTCGCCAATCAACTTCGATTTGATCGCCGTCGTGATGCGGGCATTGGCGGTGGCATCGGCGATGGCCGCGCCCGCCTTTTTCGCCTTCTCCCGCACGATCATGCCCGTGCGATTCAATTCGTCCTTGATGTCTTCGGTCTTAATCTCGCCAATTTTCTCCTGAATGGAATCCTTCACCCTGCCCGCGCTGTCGACCACTTTGTCGCGGGCAGCGGTAATCTCGTCATTTGCCTTTTCCTTCCCCAGGTACCAGTACCCGGCCACCCCAATGATCACTCCGAGAATCAAACCAACAAGAAGTGTTCTCATGGTTTAAGGGTACCCAGCAGGCTAGCGGAGTGCAATAGGGACTGATCGATTAGAGGGGGTGCAGCGAAAACGCCTCACCGTCAAGGCCTGGGTGGGATTGATGCCCGCGCGCGGTCAATAGTTGAACTCCAACTGCAGCCAGAACTTTTGCAGATCGATGGCCGGGGCCGGTGGAAAAGGCGCCTCTTTGCCGTCGTAGTAGGCGTACTTGGCCAGAGCGGTCCAGTGCTTGCCCAGCTTCTTGCTGATGATGGCATTAAACTCTTGCCCGAAATCCAAGCTGCCGCTGTCCGACTCGTATTTATGATAGATCAAGCGGAGCGGGATATCCGCCGGTAACGTCACTTGTGCGAACCCATAAATGTCGCGCAAGCCAAGGCCGGGTGTGGCGAGAAAGACGTCGGCCCAGCCATTGAAGGCGTGCAGCGTCGCCAGTGGTGTTTTGAACCCTTGATTGTTATCGCTGCCAAGCACTTCATAGCCCCCGCCCACCACGAATGGCTTCACGTTCGCCCCCAGCTCCAGGTTGTAATATTCGGTCCCATAACCGCCGGGGACAGGGTTATCCTCGTAATCCGTCTGCCAGGCGAACTCGGCGCGGTAATCGAGCTTGACCTTATCGTGCACCGGCGCGCTGCCGGCAAAGGAACCGCCGTAGGTCGCGGTTGAATTGTTCTGCGACGTGGATGAAGCGTTTTCCAGGTCGAGCAAGTAAGTGTAACCGACAAACTTCCCGTACTTCCATCCACTGTAGGAGGCGTTGATGATGTGAGAATCGGATCGGAAATCCTGATTGCCCACTGCGCTCGGAGCGAACCCCACATCGCCGAAGACCCGATTGACCTCCCACAGATAACCATAAAACAACGAGGTGTTCTTGATCGATTTGTTTTCGAACGAGGCGGCATCATAAGTCTGCATGTTCTGGCGCCAGCCGACATCGCCGATGAAGCGATGGTTATCGAGGGTGATGCGTTGGCGGCCACCTTTGAGCGTGGAGTTCCAATTCGAATAACTGAGCCAGGCCTGGTTGAGTTCGGTGGTCGGCGGGTCGGCAATAACGGTCTTATCCGGCTCACCATTCGAGCCGGCTGCGTTGAAATTGTTTTCGGACCCAATGACCGTGATGTTCTCGCCTTCGAGCATTCCCTGGAAACCATAGAGCGGAAAACTGGTCAGGCCAAACCGGGTGCGTAATGTGATCGCATCCGACGCCTTCAGATCGGACGCAGGCGCGAGTGAGTCCTGGTCGGCATGTTCCCAGCGCAGGCGGGCGTTGAGGCTGATCCTGCTTTTGCCGATGGCGTCGGGAAGTGCGCCATTGAAAAAACTGTTCAGCGTGCCGGGTTCAGCCGCAGGCTCGGTCGTGGGCGGCTGTTGCCCGGAGGGTTGGGTATAGGGTTTCTCCTGAGCGTAAACGATATTGGCGACCGCCAGCACCAAAGCGCCGGCAGTGAGGGAAACATTCTTCATGGATCAATTTTGAGACAGGTCGTTGGTGTGGGTGGATAGAGCGGTTGCCAGAATTCATTTCCGATTGGCAACCTATTGGACATGCTGCGGGTCGCAGACCTGCGCTCCCGGAGCGCGCCTCTGTGAGGCGCAGCAGCTTTGGCGCTTGGTTTGTCGGAAATTATTTTTGGCAATCGCTATAGTTGGACTGACGAATTTCACCGGGTGATAGCATGGGTGTTCTCTTCCGGGTTGAGGACGCTGGTTTCAGGATCGGATGAAATGGATCCTGTCAGAGACGAGCCGATACGCGGCGCGCGAGAATTCCTCTGCGCGTGAACCTCCAGGAAAGTTATCAAATGTTCTCGCAACGCGTAATAGTCCGGGTGTTCCAGTACGTCCTGACGATTGCGTGGTCGCGCGAACTTCACCTCCAAAACGTCGCCCACTTCGGCTTCGGGGCCATTGGTCATCATCACGATGCGATCGGCGAGAAACAGCGCCTCGTCCACATCGTGGGTGACCATGAGGGCGGTCTTGCGGTCCTTGCGCCACAGTTCGATCAGCACTTGCTGCAGCTCGAAGCGCGTGAGTGAGTCGAGCATGCCGAAAGGCTCGTCGAGCAGAAGCATCTTGGGCGAAAGGGCAAAAGCGCGGGCAATGCCAACGCGTTGACGCATGCCGGCGGACAGCTCGGCGGGCTTCTTGCGCATCGAATCACCGAGGCCAACCACGGTCAGATAGTACTCGGCAATTTGTCGGCGCTCGGATCTCGAGGCGGTGAAGAAAACCTGGTTGACACCGAGCATCACGTTTTCGAAGGCGCTCATCCACGGCAGTAAACATGGGGCCTGGAAAACCACACCGCGATCCGGGCCAGGACCGACCAGTTCCTTTCCGGCGAGGATGATGCCGCCGCCAGTGATTTCATTGAGGCCTGCAATCATGGAGAGGACGGTCGATTTGCCACAGCCCGAATGGCCGATCAGGCAGACGAACTCCCCCTGTTTGACGGAGAGATCGAAATCCTTGACGATCACCGCCGGGCCTTTGGCGGTCGGATACATCTTCGTTAGTTTGGAAAGTATCAGGTAATCACTCATACGCGCCATGCAGCAGCGAGCGGAGCGCGGATGTCCTGTCCGTCAACGCCAATCGTGGTCCGTGCGATCAAAATGGCCTGGCGGGCGAGACGTCCGCGTTCCGACTTCGCGTTTGGTGTCATGGGACCAGCACCGTTTCGCGTTTGATTTCCTTTCGACGAATCGGACCGCGGCGCCACGGCAACATGCCCATCGGCCTGGACAAATCTTCGGGCTCAATCTGAGGCAGAGAGAGCTTTTTCGTGATGGCTGTGCGCTGCCGGCCGCCAACGCCGAGCAAGTAATGGGCGATCTGGCGCCGGATCTCTTTATAGCGTGGATGCTGGTTGATGGTCTTGCGATCTCGAGGGCGGGGAATGTCGATGTTGATTTCCACGCCGAGCGTGGCCTCCGGTCCTGCGCTGAGGGCAATAATCCTGTCGGCCAGCAGAATGCCTTCATCCGCGTCGTTGGTGATGAGCATAACCGTCTTTTGATCCTGCTGCCAAATGCGGCCAATTTCGTCCTGCAACGCGGCGCGGGTCAGGGCATCGAGCGCGCTCAGCGGTTCGTCCAGCAACAGAATCTGCGGATCCATGGCCAGCGCGCGCGCCACGGAGACCCGCTGGCGCATGCCGCCGGAGAGTTCGCTCGGTTTCTTTTCGCGGGCCGGAGTGAGATTGACCATGGCGATGTATTTCTCGGTGTGCTGCTGCTTCTTTGCGGGCGCCCAGTTTGGGAAGACTTGATCCACGGCGAGGTGAATATTTTCGTAAACATTCAGCCAGGGGAGCAGCGAATAATTTTGGAAGACCACGCCTCGGTCGGGGCCGGGCTGGGTAATCTCCAAATCGTTGAGCGTGATCGTTCCGCTGTCGGGTTTGATCAAACCGGCGATCATCGAGATCAATGTGGTCTTGCCCGCGCCGGAATAGCCGACGATGGCGACGAACTCGCCTCGTTCCATTTTCAAATTAATATCGCGCAGGACGTTGGTACGGGCGCCGTTAGCACGATAGCTTTTGCAAACGTTCTTTAGTTGGAGGAAGGGCATCACATTTATGATTTAGGATTTAGGATTGATGATTTGCTTCCCTGCGCTTTGCTGGCGTCCATGAACAAACAGGAACTTATGCAAAGGACGATGAGCTTCGCCGTGCGTGTATTGAAGATGGCCGAGCATTTGCCTGATAAGCCAGCAGGGAGAATCGTCGCGCCTCAGATCACTCGCAGCGGTTGTTCCATCGCATCGAACTACCGCGCTGCTTTGCGGGGGAAGTCGAGGGCTGACTTCATCAATAAAATTACGATGGTTCTTGAGGAGGCTGATGAAACATCGTTCTGGATCGAACTGATTACTCTTGCGAGGTTGCTGCCGGCAAGACGGCTGCTGGCATTGTCTGGCGAGGCCGAGGAGTTGGTCAAGATTTTCAGCGCGACCCGACGCACCTCGAAAAATCGTAAATCCTAAATCATAAATCATAAATTCTCTCATGCGGTCTTGAATCGTTTCTCGGCCAGGCTCATCAGGCGGTCGAGGATAAAGCCGACAATGCCAATGGTCAGAATGCACAAAATGATGTGCTCGTAGATGAGGGCGTTGTATTCCTGCCAAAGAAAGCCCCCGACCCCTGGGCGCCCCGTCAACATTTCCGCGGCGACGATGACGAGCCATGCGATTCCGAGACTGAGCCGAAAGCCGGTGAACATATACGGCAGCGTCGCGGGAACAAGCACTTTGAAGAGCGTTTTGGTGCGCGAGAGTTTCAAGACTTTGGCGACGTTCAGATAGTCCTGCGGAATGGCGCGCACCCCGACGGCGGTGTTGAGCACGGTGGGCCACATGGCGCAAATGGCGATGGTGAAGAGGGCGCCTAACTCGGAGGCCTGTTTGCCGGCGTTCAGGAACAAGACGAGACCCAGGGGCAGCCACGCCAATGGCGAGACGGGTCGCAGGATCTGGATGATCGGGTCAAACGTTTTGGCAAACGCTTTTGAGAGGCCCAGAAGAAAACCGATGGGCGTGCCGATCAGCAGAGCAATCGCGTAGCCCTTGGCGACCAGCAGCAATGAATACCAGGTGAAGCGCAGAATGCCCTGATCCATTTCACCCCGCTTCTCGAACGGCTTGAGCACATAATCCTTGCTCTTCCCCCAGGTCTTGGCGGGCGACGGAAGCTCCGGGGCCCAGGTCGCGCTGGAAATGCTCCAAAGCAACAGAACGATCGCGGCTCCAACCAGCGGCAACACCAGCCAATCCAATTTTAATCGGTTCATAATTGAGACTTCTAGCCCTTCAGATTATTCACCGCGAAACTGGCCGCATATTTTTCCGGCGTGGCCGGGTCGAAGGTGATCTGGTCGAAGAGCGTCTCAGGTTTGTTGTCCAGGCCCCCATGCTCGTAGCCAAGCTCCTTCATCGCTTCCTCATAAATATCCGGACGCATCACTTCTTTGGTGATGCCCTGGTAATCCGGCGCGCCAGAGACCATGCCCCAGCGACGGAATTGTGTCAGCCACCAGACCGCGTATTTCGGCTGTGGATAATTGCAGTTCCGTTGGTGATAGATCATGTAGTGGGTGTCCTTCTTCTTGCGGCCATCGCCGAAATCGTACTCGCCCAGGAGCCGGCCCAGGATGATTTCCCTGGGACAGTTGATATAGGTCGGGCGTGACACTATTTCGGCCTGTTCCGCTCGGTGGTCGAGTTTGTCCAGCCACACACTCGCTTCGTGCAAGGCTTTCAGAACGGCTTTGACAGACCTGGGGTTCTTTTCTGCGAACTCAGCCAGGAAGGCGCAAACCTTTTCAGGATGGTCCTTCCAGATATCCTGCGTGTTGAGCGCCGTGTAACCGATCCCGTCCGCGATCAACCGCGCGTTCCACGGTTCCCCAACGCAAAAGCCGTCCATCTTGCCGATCTTCATGTTCGCCACCATTTGCGGTGGCGGAATGACGATCAACGTCACGTCCTTGTCGGGATTGATTCCGCCCGCGCCCAAAAAGTAGCGCGTCCACATGGCGTGGGTGCCGGGCGGGAAGGTAATCGCAAAGGTGAGCGGTTGTCCCTTCTTCCTGGCTTCCTCGGCGAAGGGTTTGAGCGCCTTGGGATCGTCCTGGACTTTGCCTTTGAAACCGTTTTGCAGGCTGATGGATTGTCCGTTGCGATTAAGAATCCACGGAACAACCATCGGTTTCCTGGGTGAGCCGAGCAGCCCCATGGTTGAGGCGATTGGCATACCGAGAAGCATGTGCGTGGCCTGAATGTCGCCGCTGGAAAGAGAATCTCGAATGGCCGCCCAGTTCGCGCCTTTGGAGACGACCGACTCGATGCCATACTTTTTGAAGAGCCCCTTCTCATGTGCAATCACGATGGGCGAACAGTCGGTCAGCGCGATGATGCCAAACTTCAGCCTGGTCGTTTCGGGCGCGTCGCTTGCGTAAAGACTCCCCAGCCACCCCGGCGGCAATCCAGTGAAGAGCGTGGCCGCGCCCAGACTTTTGGTGGCAGCGCTCAGAAAGCGGCGGCGAGTCAGCCTGGGAGTGGACCTCGGATACGAGGAATTGAGCTTTGTCATATTTCAGTTCGCGATCATTTCACCGGGTTGTTTTAAGACCGCTCATGCGGCGGCGTTAAGATTTGATTCGCTGCGCCTTGGCGTCTGTTTTGCTCATTGCCCAACGAATCTCTGGGCAGAGGCTTCAGCCGTAGACATGCCAGAGCTTTGTTGTAACCGGAATGGACAGACCGGATTGTTTTAATGACCCGGATGAAAGGCTTTCATAAATGAGTTCCCCTATCGACAGCAGACAATTGCGCGCGTTTGTCACGTTGGCGCGCACGGGCAGTTTTACTTTGGCCGCCAAAGAATTGTTTCTCTCCCAATCCGCCGTGAGCCACTCCATGAAGGCTCTCGAAAACGACGTGGGCTGTCGCCTTTTTGACAGATTGGGCAAAAAGATTTTGCTGACACAGGCCGGTGAGACGTTGCTGCATCACGCGGAAAAGATTTGGCACGAAATGTCCACCGCGCGCAGCGCGCTGGAGCAGCTTGGCAAATGGGGCCGAGGACGTCTGCGGGTGGGCGCGAGCACCACCGCCTGCCAGTACATTCTTCCACCGGTGCTGCGCGAATTTAAGGAGAGCTTTCCGCAAAGCCTCATTATGATCCAGCCCGGGGACACGCGCAAGGCGATCGACCTGTTGCATTCCAATCGCATCGATTTGGCGATCACGCTCGAACCAAGGGGCGAAGATCAACTGGAGTTTCATCCCTTGTTCACGGATGAACTCGCATTCCTGGTGGGCGCGATGCATCCATGGGCTGAGGGCGGGCATGTGACGCGAACTGATATTCCAAAGCAGAATTACGTCCTCTACAACAAGAGCAGCTATACGTTTCGTCTGATCGAAGACTATTTTCATCAGGAGGACATGGTCCTCAACACCGTCATCGAATTCGGCAGCATGGATGCCATCAAGGAACTGGTGAAACTGGGCTTGGGAGTCAGCATTCTGGCCCCTTGGATCGCGCAAAAGGAATTGCAGGAAAAATCATTGGTTTCCCTGCCGCTCGGCCGGCGCAAACTGAAACGCAATTGGGGCATCCTCCACTGGCGCAGTCGGCGGCTGACGCTGGCCGAGGAAACCTTTCTGGGGTTTTGCAAGTCGGTGACGGGGGAGTTGAGTAAAGCGGCTATGGCCCGCTCGGCCTGACCACGTTGTCATCGTTCAGGCCTTCGCCTTGGGCAGGCTGACACACAGCGAACTGGAAGTTCGGCGCATTCTGGTGGTGCCCAAATCATCTCAGGGGAGGGCGAGCGTCCTCGCGAGCCATGGTGGAGCAAAAATGACGGCCAAAACAGGCTCGTCAGGAGCCTCGCCCTCCCCAACATCGCAGCCGCCATTTGGGCAACACGCCCCCAAGATGCGCCCGTCGGATCGATTGACATTTCGGTGTGCGTGCTTTAACACGACTCTATGCGAATCATTCCCAGTCTGACATTCCTTTTGATCGCGGGCTTCCTGGCAACCGCAAAGATCCTGGCCGCTGACGCGCCGAAAACTTTCAAAGTCGGTGAATTCACTTTCACGCGGCCCGCCAGTTGGGAATGGGTGGAAGTAACCTCCTCGATGCGCAAGGCTCAGTTGAAGGTCAACGACGCGGACAAAAAACAGAGCGCCGAGGTGATCTTCTTTTATTTTGGGGAAGGCAGTGGCGGAGGCACACAGGCGAACGTGGATCGATGGCTGGGCCAGTTCCAGGAACCGAAAGACAAGATCCACTCGAAGGTGGAAGAGGTGACCGTAGGAAAACGCAGAGTGACCTACGTCCAGGCCGAAGGCACTTACCTGAGCGGCATGCCCGGTGGGCCAAAGACCGCTCAGCCAGGGTCCATGCTCCTGGGAGCGATCCTCGAAAGCGCCCAGGGAAACGTGTTCGTTCGCACGACCGGCCCCGTCGATCTGGTAAAGGCTTCAAAAGCTGAGTTCCGCAAGCTGATCGAGAGCGCCGCCAAAACGGAATGACCGACGTGAAACCTTCCTGCTCTTAATCGTAATCTTAATCCTAATCTCCTCAAACGGGTGGCGGAGCGTGATTAAGATTAAGATTACGATTACGATTAAGAGTCAGAGGAGAACAAAGGTCGCTACGCCTTGGCCAGCAATAGATACGTCAGCACCTCAATCTCACCCTTAACCGTGACGCTTTGGGCCTTTTGCAAAGTAAACTTGCCCTTCAATCGTTCATAAGTCGCGGCCGTCGTCAGAATACCTCCCGTGGGAGCGTGAGCTTCCATATGCTTGGCGAGGTTCACGGTTTCTCCCCACAGGTCGTAGGCAAATTTTTTCGCGCCGATCACTCCGGCGATGACGGGACCCGTATGGATGCCAATCCTCATGCGAAGGGATTGTCCGCTGCGAGGCGTGAAACGCGCGACCTCCTGCTGCATCTCCAGGGCGATGCCGGCAACGGCTTCGGCGTGGTCCGGGCGGGGCGTCGGCAAGCCGCCCACCACCATATAGGCATCTCCAATGGTTTTGATCTTCTCCAGGCCGTGGCGATCACAAAGACGATCGAAGGCCGAAAAAATATCACTTAACCTTCCCACCAGTTCGACCGCGGGAACGCCCGCGGCCAGATGAGTAAAGCCGACAAAATCCGTGAAGAGCACGGTCGCTTCGGGAAAACTGTCGGCGATGATTTTCTCCCCCTGCTTCAGGCGTTCCGCAATGGGTCTGGGCAGAATATTCAGCAAGAGGCGCTCGGAGATCTCCTGTTCCTCCTGCAATCGCTTTACAAAGGCCTGCTCCTGATCGCGCAATCGTTTTTTGGCCAGGCAGGATTCAATGCGCGCCATCAACAGGACCATATTGAAGGGCTTGGGCAAAAAGTCTTCCGCGCCGAGCTCAATGCAGCGCACGACTGTCCCGACCTCGTCGGCAAAGGAAAGCATGATCACCGGGATATGCGCCATGGTTGGGTTGGCCTTGAGCCGTTTGAGAGTTTCGACCCCGTCCAACTCCGGCATCATGATATCCAGAAGGATCAAATCCACGGGATGGCCGGCAACATAGTTCAGAGCATTGCGCCCGCTGTCCATCAGTTGCACCGAGTAACCAAGTCGGGACAGCAGACGAAGCAGCAGGACGCGGTTGTCCTCCAGATCATCCACCACCAGGACGTTTCCTTCTTTGCGGCTGTGAATGACCGGCCGCGCTTCGGCCAATCGCCTTTCCAGAAAATCCGTGATCGAACTGCCCGCTGCTTCGGGCCGGTCCGGATGCAAAGCGGTCACGGATAAGGATCGCAACGCCGGCTCGATCAGGCCGAGCATCTGCCGGGCGGCCCCGGTGATTCTGGCCAAATCATTACGAAGGATCTCGCTATGAAGCACGCCGCTTTGATTGACCAAATGTTCCGTCGTGACGAGAACAAGCGTGGAAAGCTGACGGAGTTGATCTTCCAGGATCGGAATGTCGCTTAGACCGGCCTCAATTTTGTGCCAATCAAGATAATGATTGGTCAGGGCGATCATTCGGTCGGCCGTTCGATAAAGCAATTCCAGATCGGGTTTGAGTTGTTCGTGGCCGTGCGTCCTGGCTTCATCCAAGAGCATCTCGCTGAAGCCAAGAATATGGCTGAGGGGATTGCGCAAATCGTGCCGGGCTTTGGCGGCCCGCTGGTTGAGTTCGCCAGGCGATGGGTCTGACTGGGGTTTGATCTTCTCGGGTCCTGATGTTCCGGAATTCATGCTGGCGGCGCAGGACGCTGTGCTTATTGAGTGGAGCGAGGTTTGGTCGAAGCCAGGAGTGCCTCGATTTTGCCAAGCAAACGAGGGAATTGGAAGGGCTTGGTATCGTAATCGTCGCAACCGGCGGCCAGGGCTTTTTCACGATCGCCTTGCATCACATGAGCGGTGAGGGCGATGACGGGAATGTGTTTCGCGTGCGGGTCAGCTTTCAGCCGGCGGGTGGCGTCCCAGCCATCCAGACCTGGCAAGCCCATGTCCATGAGAATCAGATCGGGTTGTTCGCCAATCGCCAGCGCCAGACCCTCGTCCGCATGTTCGGCTGTGAGGACCTGGTATCCTTTCTTTTCCAGATAACGCGATACCAGAATGCGATTGTTCTCGGTGTCCTCGATGTAGAGAATCTTGAACATAACATCGGCTGCTGTTCCGAGACTACACATAACCGAACGGGGCGGATGAGCCAATCTATTTTGCCAATTTCCAGACGGAACATTGCATTTAGCCGCCAACGCGTTACTCTCCCGCATGCAGAAATGGGAAAGACCGCCCGCCGATCCTGAGCTGAAACGGCGGATTCAAGAACTGATTGCTCATAAAGGCGGCGGCCATAATGCGGATCTCGTGGCCGATATCGTCGAGAACGCTCTGAAACTTCTCACCGACGTTGAAGCCCGCGGCGACGTGCGCGTCATCCAAACGGCCATCCGCGAGCTGCGTTATGCCTTCAAACTTTTTGCCCCGCACGCGCACGTGCGCAAAGTCACCATGTTCGGTTCCGCCCGCACGCTGCCGTCCAAAAGTGAATATCAGCAAGCCGTGGACTTCGCCCGCAGAATCGCGGCCGAAGGCTGGATGATCATCACCGGCGCCGGCCCCGGCATCATGCAAGCCGGACACGAAGGAGCAGGACCGGAAAGAAGTTTCGGCGCCAACATTCGGCTCCCGTGGGAGCAATCCGCCAATCCGATTATTGAAAAGGATGAGAAGCTGATCACCTTCAAGTATTTTTTCACCCGCAAGCTCACGTTCGTCCGTCACTCCGATGCGATCGTGCTCTTCCCGGGCGGGTTCGGCACGCTGGACGAAGGCTACGAGGCGCTCACGTTGATGCAGACCGGCAAGAGCCGCGTCATGCCGCTGGTGCTGATGGATCGCCCCGGAGGCGCCTATTGGCGGACATGGGACAAACACATCCGCGAACATTTGTTGCGCAACAGCTTTATCTCACCGGACGATCTGGACCTGTATCAAATAACCGATGATGCGGACGAGGCCGTGAAAATCATCACGCGCTTTTACCGCAACTATCATTCCCTGCGCTTTGTGCACGAGTTGCTCGTCATCCGGCTCAAACACGCCCCTTCTCAGTCGGCCATCGAGGGGCTCAACCAGGATTTTGCCGACATCATCGCGGGCAAAAAAATTGAGGTCATCGAGCCCACACCCGAAGAACGGGAGGACAACCAGTATGTGGAACTGCCCCGAATCGCCTTTGGCTTCAACCGACGGGATTACGGCCGGCTGCGGCAACTGATCGACGTGCTGAATAGCTTTTGAGGCCTGTCCGAAAGGAACGGAATCGGTGCCCGCCAACGCGCGTTCAATTGATGCCGGACGTGACCAACTCGACCAGCGCCGCCTCTTTCTCGGGGCCCTTGATGAAGTCCAAGGCGCGAAGGTAACGCTCCCGCGCACCGGGTGGAGTATTCTTGTCGGTAATAATCTTCACCAACAGCGCCGGCGCTTTGGCGGCACGCGAACGCCAGATGAGGTCGCGCCCGGCAGGAGTATTCCAATGGTCGCCCACTTGCGCGAGCCACGCTTCGAAAAACTTGTTTTCCTGTTTGTCCATGCCGATGCCCAATGCTTCCAGATACCAGCGGTCTTTGCCGTCGTGCTGCTTTGCGAGGGTTGCCCACAATTTGGGCGCTTCCGGCGACGGATTGTGCCGCAGTGCGATGGAGCACTCGCGGCGGACTTGTGGTGAAGCGTCCTCTTTCAATCGCCTGACCCAGGGAATCACATCCAGCTTCAAGGAACGTGCCGTGCGCAGACCGACAATGCGAATATTGGGATCCGGGTCCTTCACGGCCGCATCCACATACTTCTTTTCGCTTCCTTTGATACGGGCCAGGAGTTGAAGCGCCCGCGCTCTGATGCGTTGCTCATTCTTCCTCCAGACCTTCAGCAACTCGTTCTCAGCCTTGCCTTGCATCTGGTATAATGCCGTCCACGCCAGATACCGCGTGGCCTGATTAGGTGAGTGCAGAGCTGCCACGCAGCCCTGCGCCGTCTCATAATCGAATTGCGGGACAAACGGTTTGTTACCGGCGGGGGCCACCCGATAAATCCGGCCGGTCATGGTTTCAAGCGCGCGATCGGCCATATTGTGCCCGCCGACACCTGCATCGTTCCAATCCGCGACGAGGAGCGAGCCGTCGGGAGCGACGCACGCGTCCGCTGGCCGGAACCAGTTGTCGCCGCCCCAGAGGACATTCTTCATCGTGGCGCTGTAACCGGCGCCGTCGTTCTGAACCGGATAGGCGCGGACCACCCGTGGACCGGCATCACAGTGTAGGATTTCGTTGTAAAACGAGGCCGGAAACAGGTCGCCTTCGTAAACGAGAATGCCCGTGGGCGACCCATTGCCGGTGGTCAGAAGATTCGGCACGACGCCCGGGTCGAACTGGTGCCAATGGTAGGCAGGCCGCAACTCTTCGCTGGCGCCTTTGGCCTGAGCCTTTTTCCAATCAACGCTCCAGGCCGCGCCGGTCATCTCATCCTGGTAACCGAAGTTGCCGAACTCCATCACGTAATTGATGCGCACGCCGCGGTTGCCGTCGTCGTCGTTGTCCGACTGCCAGAGTGTGCCGAACGAATCGATGCACACTTCGTAATTGTTCCGGAAATTCCAGCCGAGCGTTTCCATTTCGGAGCCGTCGAGGTTGCAACGCAAGACCATTCCCTGGCGGTAGGGATTGCCTTTGCCGACGATTGGATTTCCGGCCAGGTCCACGACTGTTTCCGATTCATGCTTCGGCACCGGACCATTTGATGGCAACGTCAACAGGCCTCCCTTGGGCCGGCGCAATTCCTTCACCTCGTTGCCAAAGTTGAAGTAAAGCTTGCCGTCCGGTCCGAACACGAAGGCGTGGGTGCAATGGTCGTGGTCGCCTCGGGAAGTATCCTCCAGAAACAACTCGCGCTTGTCGGCCTTGTCATCGCCATCGGTGTCGGTGAGCACGAACACCCATGGCGAGGCCGAAACGATCACTCGGTTGCCCAACACACAGATGCCGAGCGCCGTATTGACGGTCGGGTCCTGATAAAAGACTGTGTGCTTGTCCGCCGCGCCATCTCTGTCAGTGTCTTCCAGGATGAGGATGCGATCGCCGCCCGGACGCAGGATGCCCCATTTTTGGAACGTGGACCGGTAGTTCGCGCCTTCGCAAATCCAGACACGGCCCCGGGCATCCACGTCCATGTCGGCAGGATTCACCACGTCCGGTTCGCAAGCGAAGAGCCTGGCTTCGAGGCCACCAGCTACCTCGAGCTTTTTCACGTCAGCCAGGGCGGATTCGCGGCCATAGCGATGCGGCGGTTGGGATGGCGGCGAATCGTCCGCGGCTCCAGCGGCAAATGGAGAAATCGCCAGGACGACAACAAGTGACAAAAGCTTTGAGACGACGACATTCATAATTGTGTGCCCTGTTAAATTACTTTTCGGGCTTGGAGTCGAGATTTTCCTTCAACTCCTCGGCAGTGAGGGGACATGACACACCGCCGGGCGGCACCTCGACTTTGGCAATCCACAGAACCGCATTGAGAACAATCTTGCGGAAGTTCTCATCGCCCCAATTGCGGTGGAAGTGTCCCCCAGTGAATCCGAAGCCGCGTCCGCCATCCGGTCGATCGATAGCCCACATCAGGACTTCCCCTTGCCCTCTGGCCGCCACGATGTGTGGGTAGGGGCCGTAGGAATTCTGCCGCGTCTCATCGGACGGTGTCGCAATGAGAATGGGTGTCACCTCCCGGGGTTCGGGGCGAAAGCGAATATGGAAATACCATTCATCGTTTACGGCGAAGGGCTGGACTCCCCGCGTGATGGGATGGTCCGGCAACGACGTGAATTCCGCCGTCCAGATCGGATTAATGGAATATCCCACTTCGTAATAGCCGCCAATCCAATCGAGAAACTCAGCCCCGCCCCTGTCCTTGGGCACTTCCACCGCGAAGTGGGCGCAGCCGAGCCCGACGCCTTTGCGCATCAATTCGCCGAGCAACTTCAGCCGCGGCGCTTCGATAGCAGGATGCTTTCGCCCGCCGTCCATGTAGAGGAAAATGGCGTCAGCGCCTTGAAATGCCTTGGGATCTTCCGGCCAGCTGTTGGTGTAAATCCTGGCCTTCAAACCGCCCAAGCGATCGAGGCATTTCTTCAGCAGAATCGCGCCGGCCTTGAACTCGTGCTCGCCCGACCGGTGACTTGGGGCTCCCGCCACCAGCACAATCGTTTTGTCCGCGCCGACAACCTGGAAACTGACCACGAGGACAACGCTCATCACCAGCAGTTTGGAAAAATGGCTCATCATTCTGAAAGCCATGTCGAATCCGCCAGAGCTATGGCCCAGCCTTGGGCGATCCGGCTGCCGGCGCAGAAGGTGGCTTGCTTGGCCCTTTCGGATCAAGATTGGCAGACAACTCTGCCTCTGTGATCGCGCATTCCACACCTTGCGTGGGCACTTCACCTTTGGCGATCCACAGCAACGCGTTGAGAACGACTTTGCGGAAGTTGTCGTTGCCCCAGTTCACGTGGCGATGGCCACCCGTGAAGCCCAAGCCACGGCCGCCTTCCGGCCGCTCGTAAACCCACATCATCACCTCGTCCCGCCCGCTCGCATCCTTGATGTGTGGATAAGGACCTTTGGGATAAACGTAAGGACCGTCCCGCACTTGATCCGACGGCTTTGCGACCAGAATGGGGGTCAAGCCCTTTGGATAGACCCGCACGGCGCCATCGGTCGAGGCATCATTATGCATCTCGGGGCGCCAACGCATGTTGAAATACCATTCGTCCAGGACGGAAAATGGTTTCACGCCACGCGTGACAGGGTGGTTTGGAAAGTTCTTGAACTCCGGCGACCACATCGGGTTCACCGAGTAAAGGTGCTCGTAATAGCCGCCGATCCAGTTGTGCATCGCCTGCCCGGGATAGCCTTGGGGCACTTCGACGCCGTAATGCGCACAGCCGATGCCGACGCCTTTCGTGGCCAGCGTATCCATCAGCTTCATGCGATCCTGCCGGATGGCGGGATGGCCACCGCCACCGTCAGCGTAAATCAGGATGGCATCCGCATTCTCGAAGGCGCCAGCTTCATGCGGCCAGCCGTTGGAATAGACCACTGAAGTAACGCCCGGCACGGAATCGAAGCACTTCTTGAGAAGCAAACAGCCGGCGCGGAATTCGTGATCGCCTGGACCGTGGCTCTGCCTGCCGGCGATAAGAACGATTTTCTTTTCCGCGGCGAAGGATGAACAAAGACTCATCAGCGCGGCGACGAAAAACCAAACGTTCAATCGATTGCTCGCTTTCATGGGCTGTTCTGAACTGGTCAAAGCGGCGCGAATTCAGGGATCGTGTTAACACGACCTCGCGCCGTTTGACAATAAGAGTTTCTGGCTGGCCCGGGCGGGAAGCGTCTCAGCTTTTGAGCAGTGGGTGAATGCAGCATCGAGCTTAGCTCCAATGCCTTTGGGAAAATCAGGCAGGCGTTTGTCCCGGAGGGACGTCCGAAAATAGCCCGGCGTTTCAACGCCGGGTTGAGCCGCGAATACAGACAAGTCCCGGAGGGACGGCAGGAAATCCAACTCTTAAACCTGATCTTCTTTCGTCCCTCCGGGACTCGGTGGTTTTTGAACCGCACCACCCGGCGTTGAAACGCCGGGCTATTTTCACCAGGTCCCTCCGGGAGAAGGGACGGCGAATTCCCGAAAGGCATTAAGCTTAGCCCGGAGGGCTGACGGCACAGATCCGCAAACGTCGGCTGCTCTCACGACGAACGAACGCGGCCTAATTCCTTCGTCCCTTCGGGTCCAGATTCTGTTTGAGTTCCTCCGCAGTAACGGAACATTCAACGCCATTGGCCGGCACGCCCGCTTTGGCGATCCAGAGCAGCGCGTTGAGCACGACTTTGCGGAAGTTCTCATCACCCCAGTTCTTGTGGAAATGCGCGCCGGTAATCCCAAAGCCACGTCCGCCCCCTGGCCGTTCATAGGCCCACATGACATGCTCCGCCATGCCCTTGCGCTTCTGCACTTCGAGATTGCCGCCGTGCGAACTGCTCGCGCCCTCCTTGCCGCGCGTTGAGTCAGGCGGCACGGCACTCAAAATCGGCGTGACACCCTTCATCCCCTCGGCAAAGCGCATGTGATAGTACCATTCATCATGTATCTTGAACGGCTTTACCCCGCTCGTGATCGGGTGCGTGGGCAATTCCTTGAAGTCAGCATCCCAGTGCGGGTTCACGGACCAGAATGTTTCAAAGTAACCACCCTGCCATTGCAGAAACTCCGGTCCGCCCTTGTCCTTGGGAACTTCGACGGCGTAATGGCAGGTGCCGAACCCCACGCCTCTTTCCATCAGGTCGCCGAGTAACTTCAGCCGATCGGGCTTGATGGCAGGATGCCCGCCTCCGCCGGTGGAGAAGATGAACACGGCGTCGGCCTTGTCGAAGGCATTCGGGTCGGTCGGCCAGTTGTTGGTGTAAACGACCGTCTGAATGCCTGACACCGTTTGCAGGCACTTCTCCAACAGCAAACAACCGGCGCGATATTCATGCTCGCCCGGTCCATGGCTGGGCGAGCCGGCGATGAGGACAATTTTCTTCTCGGCAGCCAAACCGGTGAATGCCGAACAACCGATCGACATGGCCAGCGCCGTCACCACAAGCGAAGTTTTCATGAGCTTGGGAGAGAGACTCAGATTTTCTCGACGAGCGGGCAGGATGACCGCGCTCCTATTTTAGAGATTTGATGCGAATGTTTTTGAACTGAACGGTCATGGGTGGGCCGACATGGATCTGCAAGGCCAGAATCCCCGACCGGGCAGCCTTGGATTCGTGTTCGTCGGTCACATCGACGGTCTGCACGCCGTTGATGAAATGCTGAAAATGATTCCCCTTCGCAATCACCACGTAATCATTCCACTCCTCGCTCTTGATCTTCGCTTGAATGTCTTCGGACTTGCCCAGCGCGCCGGTGACTTCCACTTTGTGTTTTTTGGGGTCGGCCGGGTCGGGCGTGATTACCGTTTTCTGACCGCGCTGCGCCAGGATGCCGCGCCCCTTCTCTTCGTAAAGGATGCCTGAATACGTTTTGCCCGCCTCGAAATCGGCCTGGTACCCCGCGACGATGGGGCCAAACTTGCCCTCTTCCACCACCTTGCTGCGATACTGAATGCCCGAGTTGCCGTTGACGATGCGGTAAGACAGACGCAGTTCGAAGTCATCAACGTCGCCCATGGTGTAAACAAGAAATGTGTTGTGCGTCAGCTTCGGCTCGGCCTTCGTGACGCCGGTAATGGCCCCGTCCTCCACCCACCAGAGAGCAGGGTTGCCTTTCCACCCGGAGAGGTCTTTGCCATTGAAAATGCTTTTGAAGCCTGACTCCTGCGCATTCGACGGCAGCACCAGCCACAGGCCGGCAACGATGGAGAACAATGCAGAATGTGCTTTCATAAATGATTTGGTGTGGATCTGACGTTCATTTCTTCGACAGCGTCTTCTTGAGAAACTTCAGCCCCTTGACAGCGATTTCGTCCCGAGTCGGTTCCATCTTGCGCCAGATGGCGGCCGCGCGAGCGATGACCTTCACGTCCGTGGTGAAGGATTCAATCACGACGTCGCCTTTGTATTTAATGGCCTTGAGCGCCGCGGCGATCGGCTTCCAGTCGATGTGATCGTTGCCCGGCGTGCCGCGGTCGCTGCCGCAGGCGTGAAAGTGGGCCAGATGTTTTCCGGCTTTGCGAATGGCCGTGCCCTGGTCTTTTTCCTCGATGTTCATGTGGAACGTGTCCAGGTGCAGCTTGAGAGCCGGGCTGCCGACCTCCTGAATCATTTTAAGCCCCTGGTTGCAGGTATTAATGAAGTCCGTTTCGAAACGGTTGAGCGGCTCCAGACAAACCTGGCGGCCTCTTTTCTGGGCGTACTCGCAAAGGGTTCTCAAATTGTTCACGACCGCATGCCATTGCTGCTTGTATTCCTCCGCGGGCACGGCATCGGCGCGCCCCACTGCGGAATAGACCGGCCCGATGAGCGATGGACAATCGAGCGTCACTATCTGATCGATCAGCTTCATCATGTAATCGAGGCCGATCTTCTGCTGCTCGGGCGAGCCGCGCAAATCGCGGTCCGGTCCCATACAGGCGCAAGCTGAGCCACAGACCAATCCGTTTTTGTCCAGCTCGGACTTCACGTAAGCCGGATCGATGTGCGAGGGATCTTCGATGGGGATCTCCACCGTCTCAAAGCCCCACTTCTTGAACGTCTTGAAGAGCTTCGTGCTGTCGTTGGTGAACGGAGAAGTGAACAGAAATGTATTGATGCCAAATCTCATAATGGATTTTTGCACAGGCTAAGGCAATGGCCCGCCGTGTCAAAGGGATTTGGAGCGCGCGTCTCGGAACGGGGGCATGTTTGAATGCGGCATCAAGCTTAGCCCTAATGCCGTTCGGGAATTCGTTCGTTGTCCCGGAGGGACACAGTGAAAATAGCCCGGCGTTTCAACGCCGGGTGGCGCGGTTCAAAAGCCACCGAGTCCCGGAGGGACGAAAGAGGATCGGGTTTAAGAGTTGGATTTTCTGCCGTCCCTCCGGGACTTGTCTGTATTCCCGGCTCAACCCGGCGTTGAAACGCCGGGCTATTGTCGGATGTCCCTCCGGGACACACCCCTGCCTGAATTCCCGAAAGGCATCAAGCTTAGCCCGGAGGGCTGACGGACTCGGAACCCGCCTGTTGACCGCAATGGCGGTCGGGATCGAAGTCCCGCGCCTGTCCCGAGCCCCTCCCGCCACTGTAAAACTTGCGACCGGGACGGTTGCCGTGCAGGATGAACGACCGTTGCCATGAAGAAAACCATCGGGGCCATCGGGTTTTGGCTGCTTTGCCTGACGATTTGCGGCAACCGGATCGGCGCCCTCGAGTGGAAGGGTGCCGCCAGCTATCGGTCCGCCCAACTCCCCGCTGTGAAAGCCGGCCAACCGGGCTTCACATCCCTGCCACCGGAGTTGACCGGAATCGTCTTCACCAATTCGCTGGCTCAGGACAGACATCTGACAAATCAAATCCTGCTCAACGGCTCCGGCGTGGCGGCGGGCGACGTGGACGGTGACGGCTGGTGTGATTTGTATTTTTGCGGGCTGGACGGACCAAACCAACTTTATCGCAACCTGGGCAACTGGAAATTTCAGGATATGACTGCCGCTGCCGGTGTGGCCTGCGCCCAGCTTGATGCGACCGGAGCGGTTTTCGCCGATCTGGACGGTGATGGCGACTTGGAGTTGATTGTCAATTCCGTCGCTGGGGGAACTCACGTTTATGTCAATGACGGCAAGGGACACTTCAGCGAGTCCACCATCAATACGAACCTCAATCCCAAAACCGGCGGGATGTCCATCGCCCTGGCGGACATGGATGGCGACGGCGACCTCGACATCTACGTCACGAACTATCGCGCCGCGACCATTCGGGACCAGCCCAACACGCGCTTTACTTTTAGCACGTCGAATGGCCAGCCGGTCCTGAGCCTGATCGACGGCCGGCCCGTTACTGACCCCGATTTGGCCAATCGATTTAATTACACGATCACGCTCGGAGCAGAGGGTGGCAAGTTTCTGCACGATGAAAACGGCGAGGCGGACGTGTTGTATCGCAACGAGGGCGGGCGTCTGAGGCCCGTGTCGTTCACCGATGGCTCGTTCCTGGATGAGACTGGAAAAGCGTTGGCCCGGGCGCCGTTCGATTGGGGATTGTCCGTGATGTTCCGCGACCTCAACAACGATGGCGCGCCGGACATTTACGTCTGCAACGATTTCAAGTCGCCGGATCGCATTTGGCTCAATGACGGCAAAGGGAAATTCCGGGCCATGGATCGGTTGGCCCTGCGCCAGTCGTCCTTGTCTTCGATGGGCGTGGATGTCGCGGATATCAACCGCGACGGGCACGACGACATTTTTGTGGTTGATATGCTCAGCCGAGCGCACACCCGCCGCCATGCCCAGCGGATCGATATCAAGCCCGAAACGCTCAGCATCGGTCAAATCGACAAACGTCCCCAGTATCCGCGCAACACGCTTTTCCTCAATCGCGGCGACGGCACCTATGCAGAGATCGCGCAGTACAGCGGCCTGGAAGCCTCCGAATGGTCGTGGACGCCCGTCTTCCTGGACGTGGACCTCGACGGCTACGAGGACATCCTCATCTCCAACGGCTTCGAGAGGGACGGCATGAACGTGGACGTCCTGCGGCGTCTGGAAGCCATGAAGAAGGAAACGAAGCTCTCCTCCCTCGAACAGCTCCGCTTGCGCAAGATATTTCCCAGGCTCGACACGCCCAACGTTGCTTTCCGCAATCTGGGAAATCTGAAATTCCAGGAGATGAGCGCACCATGGGGCTTCAACGCGCCCGGCATTTCCCAGGGAATGGCCCTGGCCGACCTGGACAATGACGGGGATCTGGATGTGGTCATGAATGATTTGAACCGCGCGGCCGGAATCTATCGCAACGACTGTCCTGCCCCTCGTCTGGCCGTCCGCCTGAATGGGCAGGCGCCCAATACCCAAGGCATCGGAGCGAAGATCAAAGTGACGGGCGGACCGGTCACTCAAAGTCAGGAGGTCATCTCTGGCGGGCGATATTTATCCGGCGATGATCCGATGCGCGTCTTTGCGGCGGGCGCTGGAGATATGACCATTGAGATAACGTGGCGGAGCGGCAAGCGCACGGTCGTCAATGCAGCGAGGTCAAATCACGTTTACGAAATTGAAGAAGGCAGAGCAGCCGTCTCGCCTGCTTCCCGAACGGAAAGGGCAGACGAGACGCCTTCCGTGCTTTTTACCGACGCGAGTCATTTGCTCAAGCATATCCACCATGAAGAGCCGTTCGAAGATTTTGCGCGACAACCCTTGCTCCCGAACCGGCTGAGTCAGGCGGGGCCCGGCATCGCGTGGTTCGATCTGGATGGCGACGGCTGGGACGATTTGTTGATCGGGAGCGGCCGTGGCGGACAATTGGCCGCGTATCGAAATAACGGAAAGGGTGGCTTCAGCCGAATGGAAGCCGCGCCATTTACGCAACCGGTCACGCGCGATCAAACCACTGTGCTCGGCTGGCGCCAGGCGGATGGAAAAACAGTCGTGCTGGCGGGCTCGGCGAATTATGAAGATGGCCTGGCCGTCGGCACCCCGGTGCGCCAATATGATTTGGCAGCGAAAGTCCTGGAGGATTCGCTGCCTGGCCAGACTTCCAGCACCGGGCCGTTGGCGATGGCCGATATCGACGGCGACGGTGACCTGGACTTATTTGTGGGCGGCAGAGTCGTTCCTGGACGCTACCCCCGTCCGGCTTCATCGACGCTCTTCCGCCATGGAGGCGGCAAATGGACGCTGGACGCCGAGAATGCGAAGCGTTTGGCGAATCCTGGCCTGGTCACAGGCGCCGTCTTCAGCGACATCGATGGCGATGGGGACCCGGATTTGATTCTGGCCTGCGAGTGGGGACCGGTGCGCGTTTTTCGAAATGCTCAGGGAAAATTTACGGAGGCCACCGCGGACATGGATCTCAACAAATACTCCGGCTGGTGGAACGGTGTCGCGACGGGCGACTTTGATGGCGATGGGCGCCTGGATATCGTGGCTTCAAACTGGGGCCGGAACTCACGCTATGAAAGTTTTCGCAGCCAACCGTTGCGCCTTCTCTATGGCGATGCGGACGGCAATGGCACGGTCGAGGTATTGGAGGCTTATTCCGATCCACAGGCGAACAAGCTTCTTCCCTTGCAACCGTTTCATCTCATCGGCGCGGCGCTGCCGTCGGTTGCCGAGCGCCTCGGAACCTACACGTCTTATGCGACGAAAGATCTCGATGAAATCCATGGGCCTGGTTTGAAAGGCATGAAGGAGTTGACCGCCAACTGCCTGGAATCGACCGTCTTTTTAAATCGCGGAAATCACTTTGAAGCCAGGCCCCTCCCCACCGACGCGCAGATGAGTCCGGCCTTCGCCGTTTGTGTCGGCGACATGGACAGCGACGGCACGGAAGACATTTTCCTGAGCCAGAATTTTTTTGCCACGCAACCGGACACATCGCGCTACGATGCGGGACGCGGATTGTGGCTTCGAGGCGATGGCAAAGGTGATTTCAAAGCGGTGCCAGGCCAGGAGAGTGGCATCACCGTTTACGGCGAGCAACGCGGTGCGGCGCTGTGCGATTACGACGGCGATGGCCGGGTGGATCTTGCCGTGACACAGAACGGACAGGAAACGAAGCTTTACAAGAATGTTGGAGCGCGGCCCGGGTTGCGTGTGCGGTTGAATGGCCCGCCCGGAAATCCCTACGGTGTCGGCGCAACGATCCGTCTGGTCAGCCAGGAAAAGGCGGGCCCGGCGCGAGAAATCCGCGCCGGCTCCGGCTATTGGTCGCAGGATAGCGCCGTGCAGGTGATGGCGATGCCGGAAAGCCCCACCCAGCTTTGGGTACGCTGGCCGGGAGGCAAAGTGACTACAGCGATCCTGCCTTCGGAGGCGCGCGAGGTCTCCCTCGATATCGACGGTAAGAGCAACGTATTGCGTTAAGCTTGTGCCATTGAACAGCCAGTCCGGAGCGCAGACGTCCCGTCCGCCGGTTGATGTAAAAGGAAGCGCACCAGCACGAAAGGCGGACGAGACGTCCGCGCTCCTGTCCGGGCGGTTCACCTTTTGGAGCTGCCTGGTCATCTCCTGTGTTCTGCCCTGTTCCCTTGACGCCCTGGACTGGAAAGCCGGGGCTGGACATCGCTTTGCCGAACTTCCAGTCCCCAAAACCGGCAAAACCGGTTTCACCCAAATGCCCGGCAAACAAACCGGCATTCTCTTCATCCATTCGCTGACCGAGGAGCGCGGCCTTACCAACCAAATCTTGATGAGCGGCTCCGGTCTGGCGGCGGGCGACGTCGATGGTGACGGCTGGTGCGATCTTTACTTCTGCAATCTCGATGGATCGAATGCGCTTTACCGAAATTTGGGAAGCTGGCAGTTCGAAGAAATCACGACCGGCGCTGGCGTTGGTTGTCACGGGCAAGCCTCCACTGGCGCCCTGCTGGCGGACGTGGATGGCGACAGCGATCTGGACTTGCTGGTGAGTTGCATTGGGCGCGGAGTGCGGCTGTTCACAAATGACGGCAAAGGAAAGTTTATGGAGAAGACCGCCGCAGCGGGATTGACCAGTCATGCCGGCAGCATGTCGATGGCGCTGGCGGACATCGACGGCGATGGCGACCTGGACTTGTACGTGGCCAATTATCAGACCAGCACCATGCAGGATGAGCCGGGCATTGTCTTTCGCGTCGCGCTGACCAACGACCAGCCGACCATCACGCTGATCGATGGCAAACCGCCTACTCCGGAGTCGCGCACACGGTATCGCGTGGATCCGCTCAGCAGGAGCATCCTCGAGAATGGCGAGGCCGACATGCTCTATCGCAACGATGGCCGTGGCCAATTCACGCTCGTGTCGTGGACCGATGGCTCATTCGTCGATGAAGATGGCCGTCCCATCTCAGCACCCTATGACTGGAGCTACACCGTGATGTTTCGAGATATGAATCAGGACGGCGCGCCGGACATCTACGTCTGCAACGATGCCGACTCCGTCGATCGGATCTGGCTCAACGATGGCAAGGGGAGGTTCAAGGCGATGCCACGGCTGGCCCTTCGCCACACCAGCTTTTCTTCGATGGGTGTGGATTTTGCCGACATCAATCGCGACGGGCTCGACGACTTTTTTGTGGCGGACATGCTCTCACGCGAACACGCCGTGCGTCAGACGTTGATGGTGGACCGCCGGCCTCGGATTCCTCCGGGACAAATCGACAACCGCCCGCAGTATGGCCACAATACTCTCTTCTGCAATCGTGGCGACGGCACCTACGCGGAGGTAGCCCACTTTGCCGGCGTGGAAGCGTCGGACTGGTCGTGGACACCGGTCTTTCTGGACGTGGACCTGGATGGTTTCGAAGACTTGCTCATCACGACCGGATTGGAGCGCAGTCTGCGCAATGCCGACGCGCGTGCCTTCCTGGCGTCCGAGCGGGCCGCCAGAAAACTTTCCAAGCCCGAGTTCCTGAGCTTGCGCAAAAGAATAGCTCGGCTCGAAAGTCCCAACTTCGCCTTTCGCAACCGCGGCGACATGACTTTTGAGCCGGTCAGTGCGGCGTGGGGGTTCGACTCACGTCAAGTCTCGCACGGCATGGCGCTGGCTGACCTGGATAATGATGGCGACATGGACGCGGTCATCAACTGCATGAATGGTCCGCCGTTGATTTACCGAAACGACAGTGCCGCTCCGCGGGTGGCGTTGCGTTTGAAAGGAAAATCTCCAAACACACAGGGCATCGGGGCGCGCATTCGCGTTACGGGCGGACCCGTGTCGCAAAGCCAGGAAATGATTTCCGGCGGACGGTATCTGTCCGGAGACGACGCGATGCGCGTGTTTGCTTGCGGCGCGAGCAGCAACGGTATGTCGTTGGAAGTAATCTGGCGCAGCGGCCAACGAAGCTTCATCGCAGACCTGAAGCCGAACCATGTCTATGAGGCGGACGAGTCGGCTGCCCAGCCTCGCTCCGAGCACTCCCTGCCCAGCGCCCCGCGCCCCTGGTTCAAAGATGTGAGCGAGCTGATCCGCCACCATCATCATGAGGAGGGCTACAATGATTTTGAGCGACAAAAACTCTTGCCGAGGCGCTTCAGCCAGCTCGGTCCGGGCGTCAGTTGCGCTGATTTTAACGGCGATGGCCGCGATGATCTAATCATCGGCTGCGGACGGGGAGGTGAATTGGGATTGTACCTCAACAATGGCCGAGGCGGCTTTGAGGCCATCAGCAGTGTGGAGTTGACCGGCAGATTTGCTGACGACACGGCAGGGCTGCTGGCCTTTCCTTCCGGATCGCACTCCCGGACGTTGCTGGTGGCCCTGTCGAATTATGAGAGCGGACAAACCAATGCTCCATCTGTGAAGCCGTATGAGCTTGGCACAGAGCGCGTGGATGCAAGGCCTGGTTTACCAGCGATGCCTTCGAGTCCCGGCCCCATGGCCATCGCTGACGTCAGTGGCAATGGCCAACTCGCTCTTTTCGTCGGCGGCAGAATCATCGGTGGCCGATATCCCGAAGCGGCTTCTTCGCGACTGTATCGAAGACAGGAAGGAAAGTTTCAATGGCACGACGAGGAACAAAAGGCTTTTGAAAAGGCCGGCCTCGTCAGCGGCGCCGTCTTCAGTGATCTCACGGGTGACGGGTGGCCCGAATTGATCCTCGCGTGCGACTGGGGACCGGTGAAGGTCTTTCGCAACAGCCAGGGAAAATTCCGCGATGCGACCGATGCGTTCGGCCTGGCGCAACACCTCGGATGGTGGAACGGCGTGGCCACCGGGGATTTCGACGGCGACGGTCGCATGGACATCGTGGCCAGCAACTGGGGACGCAACCATCGCTACCAATATTACTCCGCACAACCGCTGCGGCTCTTTTTCGGTGACTTAATCGGAGATGACAGCGTCCAGATTGTCGAAGCGTATTTTGATCCCGGCCTGCGCAAGCTGGTTCCGTGGCGGCACTGGGATACTCTCGGCCAGGCGCTTCCATTCGTGCAGGAAAAGTTCCGAGGCTTCGCGGCCTTCAGCGAGGCTGGCGTCACGGATATTCTGGGCGATCGCACGAGCGCCATGCACGAACTCCGTGTGAACACTCTGGATTCCGGCGTTTTCTTCAATCGCGGCGATCGCTTCGAGTTTGTCCGCTTCCCGGCAGAAGCGCAATGGGCGCCTGCCTTCAGTGTGAATGTGGCCGATGCAAATGGCGATGGCCATGACGACATTTTCCTGAGCCAAAACTTTTTCAGCGTGGATCAGGAAAGTTCGCGGCATGATGCCGGTTGCGGTCTGTGGCTCAAGGGCGATGGCCGGGGAAAGTTTTTTCCCGTGAGCGGAAGGGAAAGCGGAATCGTGGTCTATGGTGAACAGCGTGGGTCAGCTCTGTGTGACTACGATGAAGATGGCCGGGTGGACCTGGTGGTTTCCCAAAATGGAGCCCAAACAAAATTGTACCGCAATGAAGGCGCCCGGATTGGTTTGCGCGTGCGGTTGAAAGGGCCGGACGGAAACCTGGCGGGCATCGGGACGGTATTGCGTCTGGCGTTTGAAAACACGATGGGGCCGGCCCGCGAGGTGCAGGCGGGGTCCGGCTATTGGTCGCAGGACAGCCCTGTGCAAGTGATGGCCACGCCACAAGCGCCCACCGGAATTTGGGCGCGCTGGCCCGGCGGCAAAGTAACCACTACAAAGATTCCCGCCGATGCGCGCGAAGTGATGCTCGATAGTGATGGGAAAATCACAGCGCTGCGGTAACCTCCGTGCGGTTGAAAAGCCCGTACGAAGAAGCAGCAGCACCAGGAGCGCGGACGTCTCGTCCGCCGACCGCACTGGCACGACCGCCTGCGGACGAGACGTCCGCGCTCCCATCGATGGCTTTTTGCGCCTGGGTGTGCGTAATGGCGGGATGTCTTTCTCTGCACACCCTGGAAGCCTTTGAATGGAAATCGGGTTCAGGTTATCGAAGCGCCGAGTTGACGGTGCCTCGGAACGGCAAAACAGGATTCACTCAATTGACTCCAGCTCAAACGGGCATCCATTTCACCAACGTCCTCTCGGATGACAAGGCGGCTGAAAACCAGATCCGTTTGCTTGGGTCCGGTGCCGCCCTCGGCGATGTCGATGGCGACGGCTGGTGCGACGTTTACTTGTGCGGACTCGAAGGGCCCAATTCGCTCTTTCGCAATCTGGGCAACTGGAAATTTGAAAACGTCACGGACAAGGCAGGCGTGGCATGTCCCGAACAGTATTCCACTGGCGCTGTCCTGGCGGATGTCGACGGCGATGCCGATCTGGATCTTCTGGTGAATTCGCTCGGCAGCGGGACAAGGCTTTTCTTCAACGAGGGCCAAGGACGCTTCACCGAAGCCACCCACTCCGGTCTGGCGCGGAAGTTTGCCTGCACGTCGCTGGCCCTGGCGGACGTGGATGGCGACGGTGACCTCGATCTCTACGTCGCCAATTATCGCACGACCACCATTCGCAGCACCGGCCTGACCGTTCTGAACGTGAATGGAAAGCGCGTGTTGCGCCCGGAGGATCGCGAGCAGTATGAAATCACTCCCCAGGGTTTGGTGCTCGAACATGGTGAGATCGACGCACTCCACCTTAACGACGGCCGAGGAAACTTTTCGGCGCTGCCATGGACTGGCGGCAACTTTCTGGATGAGGACGGCAATCCGTTGCAGGGCGGACCCAAGGATTGGGGATTATCGGTGATGTTCCGCGATATGAACGGTGATCTCGCGCCGGACATTTACGTCTGCAACGACTTTTGGAGTCCGGACCGCGTCTGGATCAATGATGGCCAGGGGAAGTTCCGCGCCATCCCTCGCCTGGCCTTGCGCAACAGCAGCACCTTTTCCATGGGCGTCGATTTCGCGGACATCAACCGCGATGGCCACGACGATTTTCTGGTCGTGGACATGTTGAGCCGCGAACATTCGCGTCGCATGAGGCAACGGGCCATGACGGGCCAAAACTTCAATCAGACGGGCAAGATTGAGGATCGTCCCCAGGTGGAGCGCAACACTCTTCATCTGAATCGTGGAGACAACACCTACGTGGAGTTGGCCCAACTCAGCGGCGTGCAAGCATCGGAATGGTCCTGGGGCGTTGTGTTTCTCGATGTGGACCTTGATGGGTTGGAAGATGTGCTGGTGACGACAGGCCACGGCTTCGACACGCAGGACTCCGATACCGAGGACCGGATTGCCGCGCGCGGACCGGTTCCTGCGTCGCAGCTCGGTCGCAACCTGCTGATGTATCCGCGGCTGAACGTGCCTCACATCGCATTCCGGAACCGAGGCGATCTGACCTTCGAGGAAGTCAGCGCGAAGTGGGGCTTCGCTGCGGTGGGAGTCTCTCATGGCATTGCCCTGGCAGATTTGGACAATGACGGCGACCTGGATGTGGTGTTGAACAATCTCAACGGAGCGGCGGGCATCTATCGCAACGAAAGCGCCGCCCCGCGCGTCGCCGTGCGGCTCAACGGCAAACCGTCCAACAAACGAGGCATCGGGGCAAAGATGAAACTCGTCGGCGGGCCGGTCCCACAAACCCAGGAAATGATTTGCGGCGGCCGCTATCTCTCCGGCGATGATCCCATGCGCGTGTTTGCCACCGGCGCGGCCACGAATGGCCTTTCGCTGGAAGTCACCTGGCGCGGCGGCAAACAGAGCCGGCTCTCGGATGTGAAGCCGAACCACATTTATGAAGTCGATGAGGCCGGCGCGCGGGCAGACACCGATCGCCCGTCGCCCATTGCCCATCGCCCATCGTTCAAAGACGTGAGCTCGTTGCTGGACCATACGCATCACGAAGAACCGTTTGATGATTTTGCGAGGCAAGGTTCGTTGCCGAGGCGATTCAGCCAGTTGGGGCCAGGAGTGGCCTGGTCTGACTTCGATCAAGATGGGCATGAGGATTTGATCATCGGCGCCAGCCGGGGAGGCGAACTGGCCATGTTTCGCAATCGGGGCGATGGCGCCTTCGAGCGGTTGCGAACGAGCGAGACGTTTGGAAAAGCCGCGGACGATCGGACAACCCTGCTGTGTTGGCCGACCGGGCCAGGGACCACGACCTTGCTCGCTGGCCAGGCGAATTATGAGGCGCCGGATACGAATCGCCTTTCGGTGCTGCGCTACGAGATTTCGGAAACCAGAATTGAGGCCAGAGAGGGTTTGTCCGGTCACGATTCGAGTGTCGGGCCGCTGGCGCTGGCGGACGTGGATGGCGATGGCGATCTGGACTTGTTTGCTGGCGGACGCATGGTTGCGGGCCGATATCCTGAGGCAGCCACTTCGCGGCTCTATCGCAATGAGGGTGGAAAGTTTTCGTTGGCGGTGCAGTGGCCGAAACTTGGTCTGGTCAGTGGCGCCGTTTTCAGTGATCTAAACGCAGACGGATTTGCGGAACTGATTTTGGCGTGTGACTGGGGACCCATACATGTCTTTCAAAACAGCCTGGGAAAGCTTACGGAAACGACGGAGAAATGGGGCCTGGCCAAATACAAGGGATGGTGGAACGGCGTGACGACCGGCGACTTCGACAGCGATGGCAGGCTGGATATTGTGGCGGCGAATTGGGGACGCAACACGCCCTATCACGGGTTTGTCCGTGATGAACTGCGCCTCTATCACGGGGACTTTTCCAGGCGCGGCAGCGTCGAATTGATCGAGGGATACCTCGACCCCGGGAGCCGGCGAATCGTTCCCTGGCGCGATCGGGATCAGATTGCAACGGCGATGCCGTGGGTGGGCGAGCGATTTCCGACCAGGCAGGCTTACGGTGAGGCGAGCCTCGACCAGATTCTGGAGGATCATCTTCAATCAGCCGGCGAACTGAGAGTCAACTGGCTTGAGACGACGCTGTTCCTCAATCGGGGTGACACCTTTGAGGCGCGTCCTTTGCCCACCGAGGCGCAGTTCGCGCCGGCTTTCGGCATCTGCGTGGGCGATTTCGATGGCGATGGACACGAGGACGTTTTCCTGAGCCAGAATTTTTTTGACGTGGAAGAGCAGACGTCGCGTTACGATGGCGGGCGCGGCTTATGGTTGAAAGGAGATGGCAAAGGAAACTTTAGCGCGGTGAGCGGGCAGGAAAGTGGCGTGCAGGTTTACGGCCAACAACGGGGAGCAGCCCTGTGTGATTACGACGCCGACGGGCGGGTGGATGTTGTGGTGTGCCAAAATGGGGCCTCGACCCGGTTGTATCGCAACGAAGCGGGAAAGCCCGGTCTTCGAGTGCGCCTGAAGGGTCCTGCCGGGAATCCTGCCGGAGTGGGCGCAGTCCTGTGGTTGACACACGGCGGTCAACTCGGACCGGCACGCGAGATTCGTGCTGGTTCGGGTTATTGGTCGCAAGACAGCGTCGTACCCGTGTTGGCAGCAACCGAGGCGGCGGCCAGGTTGTCCATCCGCTGGCCGGGCGGCAAAACCGTTTCCTCGGACATTCCGCAAGGCGCAAAAGAAGTCGCCGTGGACACCGCCGGAAAAGTTGTTGTCGCGCGTTGAACCAAATCGTGCTCGGGGCAACGATTCGCCATCGTCCACTTAGGGAGTTGAAATCGGTTTGGGAATTTCTACAGTCGGCCCGTGCCTGGAACGGCCGGGAATTTGATGTTGCGCTGGGCGCCGACCTCGAATGGTCAGGAGCCAGGCGCACTCGGCCAGGCATCGCCAGGCACATCCATGAAGAACACTCTTTACCTTGATTTGGAGACGCAGAAGTCCGCAGACGAAGTAGGCGGGTGGGGCAACGTTCGCGACATGCGCATGAGTGTCGGTGTGACTTATAGCACCGCGCGCAATGAGTATCGAATTTATGGCGAGAAACAAGTGGACGACCTGGTGAGAGACTTGCAGCGGGCGGACCTGGTGGTGGGATTCAACAATCTGCGCTTCGATTACGAGGTGCTTCATTATTACACGGTGCTCGACTTGCGCCAGATTCCGACCTTGGACGTCCTGGTCGAATTGCAGAAGAGGCTGGCCCACCGGCTGTCGCTGGAGGCGGTGGCCTCGGCCACGTTGGGGGTGGAAAAGACGGCGGAAGGGATGCAAGCCATCCAATGGTTCCGCCAAGGCCGGCTGGTGGACATAGCCCAGTACTGCTGCTACGATGTCAAGATTACCCGAATGGTCCATGAATATGGGGCGGCTCATCGCCGGCTCTTCTACAAAGACCGTATCGGAAATCGATTGACCGTGCCCGTGGCGTGGTAATTCCTATGCGACGACAACCCCTTATTTGCGTGCGCGATGTGGAAGCGAGCAGTCGCTGGTATCAACCATCGGCCCGGCCAGCCCGCTTGGTTCAGCGGCGCAGGATCGTATGAGCAAACGTCCACGCTCCATCACGGTCATCAGTTGGATCTTCATAGCCGCTGGCCTCGTCGGACTCACCTACCACGCCACCGAGTTCAACGCCCAGCGTCCATTTGATGAGGACTTTCTCTGGGTATGCTCCGTCCGGCTGCTGGCGATACTTTGCGGCGTATTCATGCTCCGCGGCCGCAACTGGGCGCGCTGGGGGCTGGTCGTTTGGCTGGGATACCACGTCGGGCTGAGCGTCCTGCACACGCCATTTGAGTTGTTAGTGCACAGTTTGCTGTTCGCTGCAGTGCTTTATTTCCTTTTTCGCCCGCAGGCGTCGGCGTATTTTCGAGGTGCGACGGCAACCGGGCCGAGAGCACGGTCAGATGAAACCCATGTGGCCTGACCCGAGCGCTCCAGTTTTGATTCGTCGTCGGCGCGTCGCATCCATGACGGCAAACTCAATTCACGGCGGTTGCTTATGCGGAGCCGTACAGTATGAGGCGACTGGACGACCGTACCATATCACCCACTGCCATTGCGTGGATTGCCGTCGAAGCAGCGGTGCGGCGTTTGTGACATGGGCGTCTTTTCGGCGAGCCGAGTTTCGCTTCACGAAGGGTCAGCCGCGAGTCCTATCGTGGGCAGGGCGGCTGCGCTCATTCTGCACGGCGTGCGGCACTCCGTTGACGTTCATGAGCGCACCACAAGCCGAGGAGGTCGATGTCACCGTTTGCAGTTTTGACCACCCCGACACGGTCTCACCCGCCGACCACACCTGGGTTGATGACCGGTTGCCTTGGATTCGTCTAGCCGATGAGTTGCCCGCTTATGGACAGCAGAGACCAAACCACGACGCGTAAGACTTGGAGCAACTTTGTCGCGCGTCCGACGGCAGCGTGCATTCGCGTATCCGTAGTATTTTGAAGAAGTGAAGAAATGCCTTGTAACGCGGACCAGAGACGGGAATGCGCTGCGCACCGCGGCAGTGGTGATCTGCGCCATGCTGGCGGTGTCGGAATTCGGCGGTCCGGCGCAGGCGGGGACCCTCTACTGGGACACCGACGGCTCGACCGGGGGGAACAACGCGTCCACTGGCGCGAACCTGGGCGGTTCAGGTGTCTGGAGCACGGCGAGCACTAACTGGTGGGACAGCAGCCTCGGAACACTTCAAGTCTGGACTGGCGGGAGCGATACGATGTTCTGGGGAACGGGGGGCGCGATCACCGCTTCGACAGTTTCGGCCAGCAGCCTTGCCTTCAAGACGACCGGTTACACGGTCCACTCTGGCACGCTGACCATGATCGGCGCAGCCAGCTTCAACGTGGACTCCGGAGTCACTGCGACCCTCAGCACGACAATCGCGGGCACCAACACTCTGTGGAAGCTCGGCGCCGGCACACTCATTTTATCCAATCCGGCCAACATCAACACCGCCAACACCGTCGCGGGCGGATGGCGCATCGAGGGCGGCGGCACGCTCCGCATCAGCGCCGATGGCAGCCTGGGCGCACCGCTCCCCGACAGCGCTCGTAACACAGTCACCGACATTCAGCTCAATCAGTCCACCATCCAGGCAGGCGCATCCTTCGAGCTCGACATCAATCGCCGCACCAAGATCAACACCAATGCCTCCACCAACCGTGGCGACGCCGTCATTGACACGCACGGGAATGTGCTCACCTGGTACGGTTCGCTCCAGGGCGGACCCGGCTCGCTGCGCGTCATCAACTCCGGCGGCTCTCCCGGCCTGCTCATCCTGGGCACCGACGACAAAGCCAGCGTCAATCCCTTCGGGAGCACGTTGGCCGCCGGCACCGTCAATCTTACAGTCCAGGACGGCGCCATCGTCCAGACCTCCGGCACCGTCACGCCCACCAACGGAGAGCTCGGCAGTGAAACCAACACCGCCGGCGCTGTGTTGGCAATCAAGCTCGACAACGGCCAAATCCGATCCGAGTCCGGCGGGTATTTTTTTCAACGTAACCTCATCCTCGGCCCGGGCGGTGGCAGCCTCGATGTCGGTGCGTGGGAGCAGACCTTCACCGGTACGATCTCCGGGCCCGGCTTACTGAGCAAGGAAGGAAGCGGGAGACTCACCCTCGACAACTCCAGCGCCAACTGGACGGGCGGCACCCGGATCCGCAGCGGCACTCTCGAACTCGGCCGGCGTGGGTCCAACGGCCTGCTCCCCGGAACCCTTGCCAGTCCTTCCTCCGTCGTCATCTTCAGCGGTGCGACGCTCAAATTCAACCGCGGCTCCGACAAATCCTTTTTTGACATCATCTCCGGCGCAGGCAGGGTCACTGTCGCCAACTCGAGTACCGCCACCGTCAGACTCGTGTCCGACAATACCTATACAGGCCAGACAACCATTAGCTCGGGCACGCTGATGATCGGGCAAGGGAATCCCGGCCAGCCGGGATCGATCGTGAGCAGCGTCGTGAACAACAGCGGAACTCTTGTATTCAATCGTGTCGAGGACCTGACCTACGCCGGCGCCATCAGCGGATCCGGTGTCATGACCAAGCAAGCCGCAGGGAAGTTGGTGCTGACGGGGACGCACGGTTACACCGGCGCCACAACTGTGAGCGCGGGCACACTCGTGGTAAACGGCGCCATCGGCGTCAGCGCCGTCACCGTCACCGGCGGCTCGCTGGGCGGCAACGGCCTCATCCAAGGTCCTGTCACGATCCAAGCCGCCGGCCGCCTTGCGCCCGGCACTTCCATCGGCGCCTTGACCATCAGCAATTCTTTAAACCTTTCCGGTGTTACCGTTATGGAACTGAGCGCCGCCGCGCGCACAAACGACCTTGTTCGCGGCCTCACCACCGTCACTTACGGAGGCACCCTCACCCTGTCCAACCTGGCAGGCACTATCACCGCTTCGAACGCCTTCAAAATCTTTAACGCGAACAGCTATCGCGGCGCTTTCGCAGCGCTCCTTCCCGCCAGCGCGGGCGCGGGCTTTGCTTGGAATACGAACACGCTCGTCACGGACGGAACGCTCCGAGTCGTCAGCACCGCCCCGGTTACAATCACCCACGCGCGCTCGGGAAACCTCCTCACCTTTTCCTGGCCCGCCGACCACATCGGCTGGCGTCTCCAGGTTCAAACCAATTCCACTGCTGTCGGTGTGGGCACGAATTGGCTCACCGTGCTCAATTCCATCGCCACCAATCAAATGACCGTCACTCTTGATCCCACCGCCGGCTGCGTCTTCTATCGCCTGATCTATCCGTGACGAAAGGGCAGGCGAGAATTTCGAGATTCGGTCTTTGTTGGGTAATGCGGGCGGCTTGCCATGTGCACTCACCAGTCCATACGCAGCTACGTGCAGGGGATAATGGCCAATGGCAGATGGCAAAGAGCGCCGGAGGCGCGGCAACGGCCAATTCACAATGGCGGATCGCTTATCAACAAATTACAAATCAAAGCCGCGAAAGGAGATTCATATGGCTAAATACCAACATTTCGAGGAACTGCCCGTGTGGCAGGAGGCCAAGCGGCTTTACAACGCCGTGCTCGATCTACTGGAAGAACCGGGCGTGCCGCTGACGCCGGGTTTCCGCAATCAGCTCGACCGCGCCGCGCTCTCAGTGTCGAACAATGTTGCCGAGGGATTCGAGCGCTCAACCACGAATGAATTGCAGGCATTCATTGCCATCGCGCGCGGGTCGTCCGGCGAGGTGCGATCCATGATGGCGGTGGTGAAAGATCGGCCCAAGCTCAAAGGTTACATCTCCGCGCTGCAAAAGATTCGCGAACTTGCCGAGTCATGCGCGCGGCAGTTAACGGGATGGGCCGGTTCGATCGACAAGTTGCCCTTCGAGGGGCGCCGGCATTTGCCGGAGAAGCAGCGAGCCTCGCGGGAGACCATGCAGAAGACGCGTGATTTCCGTCAGAACTTTCTGCGGAACCTCAAGCCCGAGCATCCGCTCTACAAATCGGCTGAAGCCCGCGCCGCGAGGGGAGAGGCTGTGGAATAGCGTGTGGAGGGGAGATGGCAAATGGCAGATGGCTTATGGTGGATTGTGGGAGATGGCAAGTGGGAGATTGTGGGAGATGGCAAGTGGGAGATGGCTTATGGTGAGTGGCAAATCTCAGATGCTTATGGTCGATTGTGGGAGATGGGTCGTTTTGCCATTTGCCATTGCCCATTTGCCATTTACCCGCCACACCAGGAAACGTGCATCGCACCTGTGCAGCCGAATGAACTTTTCGGACTCGCTCCCCGACATACAAGTGACAGGATAGACAGAACAAATCGGTTTGGCGCATGTCACATATGGTCCAGGCGTCGGGCGACGTGGAACAACTCTACCGGGACAGCCGGGAAAGGCTGACTGCCTACTTCCTGCGCCGGCATCGTTCGACCGAGACTGCCGAGGATCTGTTGCACGAAACATTTCTGCAATTGATGCGGCGAGTGGACCGTTGCCGCGCGGCGCGTTCGCCGCAGGCCTACCTGTTCGGCATCGCCCGCCACGTCAGCGCGGAAGCGTGGCGTCGGGCCCAACCGCACGCAGCGGATGAAGCTTCCCTGCTCTCTGCCGAAGCGCCGCATCCGGACCCGCGATTGTTGGCTGCCCGTGAAATCATCGCCAATCTTCCGTCATTGCAACGCGAAATCCTGGACCTGCGTTTTCAGCACGACCTTTCCTACGCTGAAATCGCCGAAGTGCTGGGCGTGCCGGTGGGGACAGTTCGTTCGCGCTTGCACAATGCGATGCACCTTTTGCGCGCGCGCCTGGAAACGAACGAGATTTAAGACTATGAAACCTGAAACCCTCGATGCCTTGTTGATCGATCGTGAACTCGGCGAGTTGCCATCCGATGTCATTGAATTGCTGGATAGCTACCTGCAATTGGCGCCGCCAGCTCGCCGCCAGGCGGAGGTGATGGCTCGAACCGTCGGGACCGCACGCGAGACGCTTCGGCGTTTCCCGGAGCTGGCGCGCGGAACCGAAGTTCAATCGCCCCCCAACGTGACGCCACCAGCTCAATGGCTGGCGCCCTGGCTGGCCCGCGCCGCCGTGATAGTCGCGGTCGCGGCCGTTGGCGGTTGGCTGGGCTATCGCGCCGGAATCAATTCGAGTTCCGTCGAATCCGCGCGGCCGAATGAAACAAGCGGCGCACAAACAGTCGCCTCCCGGCAAGGTGGCGCTGACCGCAAGGATTTGTGGGCACGTTACAATGTCGCTTTTGACCGGCATCGCGGCACATTCACAATCGCAGTCGAACCCTAATCCAGGAGGCCATGCCATGAGTATTCGCCGCATAAACGGTTTGCTTGCCATCGCCGCCCTGATGTTGATCACGGGATGCATCGTCGATGAGCGCATGTTCTGGTCGCCGGACGGCAGCCGCGCGGCGGTGCGGTTGCCGGAGGGACTTTGCCTGATGGACGTCAATGGCAAGCTGTCAGCGCCATTGATCTCCGGGGTCACATTCGCCGCCTGGTTGCCGGACAACCGCGGTCTGGTAATCCTGCGGCGGCCCGCCACTACCAACTGGCAGGAGATCAGCCGGCTTGTTCCGCGCGAAGAAACGGCGCCGGTGGAAGCGCTCGCGGCGGGCCTCCCAGGATTGATAACGGTGGCTCTGAACGCCGCAGGTGGCGAGGCTTCGGCGTTGGAAGAGAAATTTTTTAAACCGCTCAAGTTCGAACTCGGTCCATGGCTGGTGGCGGGCTTGATCTGCTTGCGCGACACCCAGCCGGAGACGTTCAACAAACTGTTGGGGCGCGTCAAAGAGACGGACGAGCTTCAAAAGGATCTGGCGGAAGCGTGCAAGACCATCGTGCAAGAGATTAGTGTTGTGCGCCTGGACGGCGACAAGCTCGCGGGTCAACCGCTGGTGCTGGAGCGAACGCTGGCTGAGCTTGGCGAACCGCGGCCTTCTCCATCGGCAGCGGTGGTGGCATTCCTGCGCGATGATGTACTGAACGTTGTGCCGCTCGACGGCAGCACGAACCGGGTCGCTGTTAGCCGCAAGATAGCCGGCAGCTATGACTGGACACGCGATGGCAAGGGGCTGGTGTTTCCTGTCCGACTCTCTGAAAAGTGGGAAGGCAACACCATCAATCTGGCTCACATCCAGCGGCGCATTGTTGTGGGGCCGAGCGGCACGCCCATCGAAGGCGACAGTTTGTTGCTGGGAATGGGCGCGTTCGCGTTCACGCCGCGGGTGCGCTGTCTGCCCGACGGCCGGGTATTGTTTGCCAGCCAACCACTCCAGTTGCCAGCGGCCGCGAATTCCATGAGTGAGGCGCGCTTTTACGTGGTCGATCCCGCCAAGGGAACCGAGGCCGTGCCGGTCGCGATCGCGAGCGAGTCGGGCGCATTGCCGGCAGATCTGGCCGCCTTCGCCGTGAGTCCCGATGGACGCCATGTCGCCATTGGCGAGAGTGGGTCGGATGCCATCGCCGTGCTGGAAATAGCCACGGGCCGGCTGGAGGTCGTTTCTCCAAAACGCGGCGCGCAGAACCGGACCCTGCCTGCCTGGCGCGGGAGCGATGAACTCTACCTGGCCGCGCTGCCCAAAGTCGGCGCCCGACGGCCAGAATGGCTACGCTGGCGCAAGGGCGCCACACCGCAAGTGCTCAGTGCCGATTGGCCCGACACCGCCGTGCAGCCTCTGGTGAAATAGAGTGATTGCCAAAAGTAATTTCCGAAAAGGTGGGGCAAACCTGCCGGTTTGCCGCGACGCCCGGCAGGGCGTCGCCCACCTTTTCGGAAATTACTTTTGGCAATCGATATAGTTCGCGCCAAGACAGAGCCAGGTCATTTCTGCGGCGTGAAGTGCCGCTCGTGCATGGGGGCAAAGTTACCTTCTTCACAACAATGCACGAAACATTCCGTGACTGCCTTCAGTTCTTCCCAGCGCGCGCGTATCTTCTCGGCTTCCTTTTTGGAGATGTGATTGTCCGAAGCCGCGATGGCAATCACGGAAAGAAGATCCGCAAACTCCTGCACAATCTCGTTGGTCGCCGGGATGAGAAAATCCGGATGGGGATTGTGATGTTTTGGGTTCTTGATGAAAAAACCTCCCGCTTTCTGGCAAATCCATTGCACGATACGCGGGTCGTCGGTCGCGCGCAGCAGGGTCTCGATGCGGTCCAGAGGATTGGCCGTGCCGCTGCCAGCAGCGTTGTCCGGCGGTTCGGCCCATTTGTAGATCATGGAGAGGGACAGGCCCAGTTCACCGGCGACCTGTTTCGCGCTCACCTTCTGGAACACCTCGCGCAACAGTTCATGGGATTGCATGGTGCGACCTTAAAGACCTGGCGCTGCTTGGCAAGGATTAAGGCGCCCGCCAAAGTCATTCGATCTTCAACAGCTCCGCTTCCGTCCATGCGTCTTCACGATGAGCAGTCATTTCCCGGATTTTCTTGACCGTAGCAGGGTCAACCGGGGACGCCTTGTGGCCCCATTCGGCGCGCACGTAGGTGAGCACGGCGGCAATTTGCTCGTCGTCCAGCACAGCCAATGGCGGCATGTCCAGCTCGAAAACCTGTTTGTTGACCGTGACCGGTCCACGCATTCCGTGGATCACGATGCGCACCAGGCGCTGGACCGAACCGGTCGTCCAATGCGAGCCGACCAGCGGCGGGGCCAAGCCCTCCTGTCCCAACCCGTGCGGCTGATGGCAAGCCAGGCAGGTCATTTCATAAACCGCTTTGCCGGCGTCAAAATGCTTTTGCTCTTCGGCAGACAAAGCGAGTGGTGGGGGCGTGACAAGCTCGGTGGGCTTGACAGATTCAAGGCTGGCGACGCCGAACGCGGCCACGTCCCGGGCCAGCGTGAACCTGGAATTTCTGGCCAGGTCGGACAACGTCGTTTTGATCTCCGCATCCTGCCCCATCTCCCCCAGCGTGAGCGCCAACTGAATCTGGACCTCCGCATGCATATCATTCTTCAGCTTGAGGATTGTTTCCAGCAACGCGTTGGTTTCCGGTTTTGAATTTCTCAGGAACGGTTCGGAAAGACGGATTGCTGCCGCGCGAATTTTCGGTTGCTTATCCTCCAGCCCTGCCTTGAGCGTCGGCACATCAAGTCCCGCCATGCCCTCCAGAGTCCATAGCGCGTGAAGGCGAGCATGCATATTGGTCCCGCCGGTGGCAAGTGTTTTCAAGGCCGGCAGCACCGAACCATCCGCCCGTTCCACGAGCAGGCGCTGCGCGGTATCGCGCCACCAACCGTTGGGATGCGAAAGGGCTTTCACTAGCGTGCTCGCTTTTGACAGGGCTGGCTTCGGGCCGGGCGCCTTCGACTGATGGACGATGCGATAAATGCGGCCCTGGTTTTGCGGCTTGTCCAATCCGCGCTCTTCGATCTGCTTGCGCAGGTAGCTGGTCACGTAGAGGCGGTGTTGGATGATGCCATGATACATGTCCACGACGTAAAGCGCGCCGTCGGGGCCGGTGTAGGCGTTGACCGGACGAAAGCGCTCGTCTGTCGACGCGAGAAACTCTGCTTTGTTATAGGCGTTGGTCGCCGTGATAATGCCATCCTTTTCGCTGAGAACGTTTCTGCGGACCAGATTGGCGGCGGGTTCGCACACAAAAGCATTGCCATAAAAATCCCCAGGCAAGGCATCGCCCCGGTAAATGCACGTGCCACACGCGGCCGTAAATGTCGCCAGCGTCCCATCCCGGCGCAACTGGTTCGGCTCATAGGCGCGATTGACGCCGGGAGTGACACGAATCGGCCACACAGATAGGTCCTGCGCAATCTTCGCACCGAGCCCCTTGAGCTTGTTGGTCAGACCGCGCTTGTCCGCGTAGCAGGACGGGATCAAATCCCCGCGCAGTGGATCGCTGTTGGCCGTGTAAAACAGGCGTCCGAAATCGTCCTGCGAAAGCCCCCATTGCACACGGTTGATCGTGGGCTGGCGTTCCCATTTGCCGGTCGTGTTGCGGTAGCGGTTGGGGTGGTAAAGACTGTAGATCCAGTTGTCCTGCGCCCAAAGCAGTCCATTCGCATCATGTTCGGGACTCTTTCGATTGCCAAAGTCCGAAGCGACGGCGGTCTTCTCGTCGCATTGGCCATCGCCATCCACATCACGGCAAAACCAAAGGTTCGGCGGCTCACCCACCAGCGCGCCATCCCGCACGAGGCAAATCGCGCGCGGCATCACGAGTCCATCGAGAAAAACAGTTCTCTTGTCCATGCGCCCGTCGCCATCGGTGTCTTCGAGGATGACCACTTTGCCCACCGGCTCTTCTTCGCCGGTGCCATCCAGGTTTGGCATGAAGCCGCGCATCTCCACGACCCAGATGCGGCCATCCGGATCGAAGGCCAAAGCCACTGGCATCTCCACCAGCGGTTCACTGGCGACCAGCTCGATGCGGAAACCGGCCGGGAGCTTGAACGTCGTCAACGCCGCTTCAGCAGACAACGGTGGAGCCGGCGGAATTTTTCCCCTGGGCACCCGCGCGACTTGATGTTCTCCCTTCTTGTCTCCCCGCTGTGCATGAGCCGGTGACACGGCCATCCATATGATAAACAAAATGCGCAGCAACATTTTCGGGCGGATCCTGATTTTACGACTCTATAAATTGGCCTCTTGGACGGAACGGCGCTGGCAAATATTCTTTGTTTGCGAATGAAAGGACGCGAAGCTTTCGAACACCTGGCGGCTTGCCAGGGGCTTCTCTGCTCGTGAGACTATCTGAGAAAAAACGTTATGGCAGCATCTCCTTTTTGGGAAACGCCACCTGCATCCTTGCAGCTTGGCGACGGCGAAGTGCACGTCTGGCGGGCCGATTTGGATATTCCGCCTGCTACCATCGACCGGCTCCAAAAGACACTTTCACCGGCTGAACAGCAAAAGGCGTCCCGGTTTCATTTCGCGAAGGACCGGCTCCGCTATATGATTGCTCGCGGCGTGTTGCGATGCCTTGCGGGGCGCTACTGCGGACAGGAGCCGGAGTCATTTCAATTCGCCTGCAACCCATGGGGCAAACCGGCGCTTCAAAACCTGTCCATGCCCCTCCAGTTCAACCTGTCTCACTCGGGGGAGATCGTTCTTCACGCCTTTACCGTTTCACGAGAAATCGGCATCGACCATGAAACCATCCGGCCCGACTTCGCCACGCAGGAGATTGCGGAAAGGTTTTTCTCGCCGATGGAAGCCTCTCGTCTGCGGAGTTTGCGATCGGAAGTTCAGGCCCGCGCGTTCTTCACCTGCTGGACGCGCAAGGAGGCTTACCTGAAGGGTCGCGGGAAGGGATTGTCGATTGGCCTGAACAGGTTTGAAGTTTCATTCGCCTCCAACGAACCGCCCGCCCTGCTCCTCGATCAAAATGAACCGGCCGCCATCCACCGATGGACGCTCCATGAAGTGCCACTGGGAAGCGATTATGTCGGGGCAGTCGCTGTCGAAGGCAAGGATTTGCAACTGAGTTTCTGGCAATGGCAAGGCTGATAATTGGAGCGCGGACGTCTCGTCCGCATCAATCTACAAGTTCGCCTGCGGCATTCGACGCAAGCGGCCCGCAATCATTCTGGCGGACGAGACGTCCGCGCTCCTTTACTGCAAGGATGCGGTTTAGTTCTTCACAGGGAGACGCCGGGATGCTCGCGGAGGCCACAGAGGAAAGAATTGTGTTTCCCAAGCGTTGACAGGATTTCAATCGTTCCGATGATAGGCCAATGCGAATAGCCGGATCGGATCGGGCACCAAGGTTCCGGAGACACAGGTCTCTGGCTCGTGTCGCCATGCTGCTGCTTGCGACCGCGCCATTTTTCCTGCTCTCCTGTAAACGCAAATCCGGAGACGATTTCGTCCGCCTGACCAACGTTGGCAAGAATTACTACGACAAAGGCGAAGCGGAAAAGGCCGTGGCCGCATTTCAAAAGGCGCTGGCGTTGAATCCGACGCATCCGGACGCGCATCTCAATCTGGCCAACGCTTGCTTGCTCGCGAACCAGCCGGAGAATGCCCTCCAGCATGCCCAGGAAGTGCTCAAGCTGGAGCGCGATTCCGGCGCGGCCCATTATGTCCGAGGCTGCGCTTATCTCCGTCTGGGCCAATTGACCAATGCGGTGCAGTCATTGCAGGAGGCGAAGAAGATTGATCGGACCATCAACGCGGTCAGCTTTCAGCTTGGACGCGCTCATCAGCAATTGGGCCAATTGGAGGAAGCGCTGGAGCAATTTCAGGAGGTCGTGCAATTCGAGCCGGAGCACGCCGCCGCCCACTATAATCTCAGCCAGGTGCTGGTGCGCCTCGGCCGGGCCGATGAAGCGAACCAGGCGCTGGCACAACATCAAAAGATTAACGCGGGCAAAGCGGGTCGTCCCACGGATCCCGCCATCTTTGAGCGGTGCCAACATACCCAGGCGCGGCTTCCCTTCAAATTGCAGCAGCCGGATCGCAACGGCGTGACAATCCGTTTCGCGGATATAACGGCGTCGGCATTTGGCGGCAACGCGAAGAATTATCACGGGCCCGTCGGCGTGATCGATCTTCGCCATGATGGCCACAACGATCTTTTCGTGACCGAGAGCAACGGGTTTCGCCTGCTCCTGAACACCAACGGCGCCTTTCAGCCGCGCGGAGATCTTTTGCCTGGAATTCCAGATGCCAATTACGGCCGCGTGCTCGTCGCCGATTTGAACAATGACAAATACGAGGACGTGGCGGTGCTGGGAGACAAAGGCTCGCACGTTTTCAAGTTCGCCACCAACGATGCGGTCACGGACATCTCGAAGTTCTCGCGGCTGAATGAGCTTTCTGCCAACGATGGCATCGTCGCCGACATGGACTTCACCGCCAAGCTGGATCTGATCGCCATCGCCGGCGCCAGCAACTCGGTGCGTGTATTGCGCAACCTGGGCCATCCCTATTTCAGCGAGAACACCACCAACTCGGGCCTGCCCCTTTCCTTGACTGGCGCAAGGCAGTTGCTCATCGAAGACTGGAACAACGACGATTTGCAGGATCTATTCGTCACGCGCGAAGGGGAGCCGCCGCTGCTCCTGATCAAGCAACGAGGCGGTCCGCTCCTGGCTACCAACCTGACTGCCAACTGGCCGGCAGGAAGCGTCATCGCTGCCGGCGACCTGAACAATGACCTGCGCTCCGATCTGGTCATCGCCAGCAAAGACCAGCTCGTTTGCATCTTCAACGGACTGACCGAACAACGAACCCTCTCGCTCGCCGGCCAGCCGGTCACGAGCCTCTCTTTATTGGATTACGACAGTGATGGCTGGCTGGATATCATCGGCGCGGGGGCCGGCTTGCGTCTGTGGCGAAATCTTGGCAACGCCGGTTTTGAAGAAAGGACTTCCGCCACTGGCCTGGATAAAGTCGTCACCGGCCAGGTGCAGGCGGTCGTGGACGCGGACTTCGACAACGATTGCGATACGGACTTGCTCCTGACATTGGGAGATAAATCGCTGCAACTGCTGCGGAACAATGGCGGCAACGCCAATCGGCAAATCAAAATTCATCTGGTGGGCAACAAATCCAATGCCAGCGGCCTGGGCATTCGCCTCGACGTAGCCACCGGCGGCCTGCGTCTAAGCCGGCGCGTGACCAAACTGCCGGTCGAGATCGGCGTGGGGCCAAACCGTCAGTTGGATTCGCTGACGGTGCATTGGTTCGATTTGGATCTGACCTACGCGGACGTAAAGGTCGATTCCTGTTCGGTGCACACGCTGGACGAAGCGACCTTGCCCACGGGCTCCTGTCCCTATCTTTATGCCTGGGATGGCAAACAGTTTCGGTTCGTCACGGATCTGCTCGGCGCAGCGCCCGCCGGTTTGCGTTTGACGGACACTCGCTTCATCGACGCCGACCCGGAGGAATATGTTTGGATCGGAGACGAATCGCTGTTCCCTCCGCGTGATGGATATCACGTGCTTCAAATCACGGAAGAGCTGCGCGAAGTGCTTTACCTTGATGAAGCCAAGTTGGTCGTGGTGGACCATCCACCGGAGACGGAAGTGCATACCACCGGGAAGCTGCGGCCCGGCAAACCGTTTCCACCGCACGAAATTCTTACGTTGCACAAGCCTCGCCCATTGCTCAAAGCCATAAACCATCAAGGCACGGACGTGACGGCGGCGCTGCAACAAGCGGACGGAGCGGTTGTCTCCCCGACGCAATTGCGGATTCCTCAATTGCGCGGACTGGCGGAGCCACACAGCGTCACGCTGGATTTTGGCGAGCTGCCTCTGGAGCGCCCGCTGGTGTTGGCGCTGACGGGCTGGTTGCGCTTTGGCGGGGGCATGGCCAACGTGGCCGCGTCGCATAATCCTGACTTGCCGTTTCCCTTCCCAACTCTGGAAGCCGAAACCGCAGACGGCAAGTGGAGCCAAGTGGATGTGGTGGCCGGCGCGCCAGCGGGCAAAACCAAACGCATCGTTATCGACCTTTCCGGCAAACTGCCTGCGGGCAGCAAACGTCTTCGGATTCGCACCGCCTTTGAAATTCACTGGGACCGGATTGCCTTGCTGGAAAAGCGGGACAACTCCCAAACGCGCATCACGACTCTCGCGCCGGACAAGAGCCATTTGCACTGGCGGGGCTTCAGCGAGTACGAAGCCTTGCCCTGGACGCAGCCCCTGACGCCGGATTATGAGACTGTAAGCCCATTGGCCAGGTGGACTCTCAATCCCACGGGCTGGTGCACCCGCTACGGAGAGATGGGCGAACTGATCGCCCAACCCGACAACGCCCTCGCTTTGATCAATGCGGGTGATGAACTAACCCTCTCCTTCGCATCCGATCGCTTGCCTTCAAGACCGGAAGGCGCCGTGCGAGACTTCTTCCTTTACTCGGTTGGTTGGGACAAAGACTCCGACTTCCATTGCGAACTTGGCTGGCAAGTTGAGCCACTGCCTTGGAGCGGCATGGACGATCAGCGTTACGGCCATCAAGCCCGGCCCGTCTTCCCAACCGATGCCCTGATGAAAAAATTCAACACGCGCTGGGTCGGACCTTACACCCTGACAAAGAGGAAGTAGCTGTGGGCCGGAACAGCTTGGCCGCAGATTCGCGTCTCCGGTTTGTCCAGTAATCAGTAATCCGTAGGTCAGTAATCAGTGTTTAGTCATCGCAACACGACATCCGCCTGATTACTGAATACTGATTACTGAATACTGATTACTGAATACTGATTACTGAATACTGATTACTGATTACTGGCTTGCCCCAGTCCAGTCCCGGAGAAGGCTAAAGCCAGGCCGCCCATTCCCTTTACGCTGGCTGGAATAGCCGTTAGGTTCCCGGCAGCTTGAAGGATCTCCGTGACATTTGAAATTGCCCTCCTGCTTGCCTTGACCGTTTGCGCGGTGGTCCTTTTCTCATTCGAGAAGGTTTCGCCCGACGTTAGCGCCCTTTCACTCGTGCTCGCGTTGGTCTTCACCGGCCTGCTGGATTCCAAACTCGCTTTCCAGGGCTTCGGCAGCGACACGGTCATCATGATCCTCGGCTTGCTCATCCTGACGGCCGCGCTGATGCGCACCGGGGTCATGGACCTGGTCGGCGGCAGGATGCTCCGTGTCACCGGCAAATCGCCCACGCGGGTGCTCATCGTGGTGATGCTTGCGTCCGCGGTGATGGGCGCCTTCATGAGCAACACGGCTTCCACGGCGTTTTTCGTTCCCGTGGTCATGGGACTGGCCAAGCGGGCCGGCATTAGTCCGCGCCAGTTGCTCCTGCCTTTGGCGTTTTCATCCATTCTCACCAGTTCGGTCACGCTCATCAGCACATCCACAAACATTGTCGTAAGCGGACTCATGACCCGCTACAACCTGGAACCCATTGGCATGTTCGAGTTGTCGCCGGTCGGTTTGCCGATTGCAGCCGCTGGCCTCATCTACATGGCGATTGCGGGCCGGATTTTCCTGATCGGTTCGCACTCCACTCCCCCTGCCGGCGAACCAGGGCTGCGCGCCTACCTGAGTGAAGTGGTGGTGCTGCCGAACTCGGCCCTCGTCGGAAAAACGTTGGAACAATCCGGTTTGGGGCACGACCTCGATCTCGTCGTCCTTCGCGTCGTCCGTGACAATAAAGAATCCGCTGCCGCCCGCGCTGACACCGTCATCCGCGCCGGAGACCTGCTGCTGGTCGAGGCCAACCCGGATGAGTTGCTGAAGGTGAAGGACACCGCAGGCCTCGAGATCAAGGCCGACCTGAAACTCGGCGATCCGAGCCTCGATCCCGAAAATCTCGGCATTGTCGAAGTGATTCTGCTCCTGGGTTCGCCGCTCATCGGACGGACCTTGAAGGGGGTTGGCTTCCGCGAACGCTACGGCCTGCAAGTGCTCGGCATCAGCCGGCACGGGCAAATCCTGCACCGCAAAATCAGCGAACTGCCGTTGCGCATCGGCGACATCCTGCTGATTCAGGGACCGCGCCCGCAAATTGCGGCGCTGGAAGCCAATCGCACCTTTCGAGTGATTGAAACTCTGGACGCCCGCAAGCCGCATCGCCAGCGGGCGCCGATTGCGATCGGCATCTTTTTGGGCGTGCTCGCGCTGGCGACCTTCAAAGTGCTGCCCTTTCCGGTGGCGGTGATTCTCGGTTCGGTGGCCGCGTTCTTCACCAAGTGCATCACGCCCGAAGAGGCATATCGGGAACTGGAGTGGAAGGTGGTCATCCTGGTCGGCAGCATGCTGGCGCTGGGCGCGGCCATGGAACAAACCGGCACGGCAAAATATCTGGCGTCCCTCATCGTGGAAGGAGGTGCGTCACTAGGGCCAACCTGGCTGCTGGCCGGGTTCTTCGCGCTCACCGTCCTGCTGACGCAGCCGATGTCCAATCAAGCGGCGGCGGTCGTGGTGTTGCCCGTGGCGATCCAGACAGCGGTCCAGCTTGGGCTGAACCCACGCACCTTCGCCATGATGGTCGCGGTGGCGGCGAGTTGCTCGTATCTTACCCCGCTGGAACCGTCCTGCCTCATGGTCTATGGCCCCGGTGATTACAAGTTCTCGGACTTCCTGAAGTACGGCGCTCTGCTGACACTGATCATTGGGGCCATTGCCCTGGCCCTGGTGCCGCGAGTGTGGCCATTGTAGCTCTTTTGATTCACCAAGGATCTGCGCCGAAGCCGCTCCTCGCGAGTTCGCTTTTCGATAGAACTCCGAGGCTGTCGCTCTTACCTCTTAATCGTAATCTTACTCCAGGGCGTTTCAGAAATTCTGCGCCAGCATGGTAGGGCCGCGCCGCTGCGCGGCCAGGCGGCGCCGCTGCGCCGCCCTACCGAACAAACGCTTTGATCATTCACGGGTTGTTCCTGCTCTCCGCCGTGGCGTTGGCGGCGATCGATCGCATAACCTTTCAGCCGGTGGCGAAACCGGGATGAATCATCCAACGGGATCCAATGCCGCTCCATTCCACCCCTCCTCCGCACTCTCACCCAGTCGCGGAGAGCGGTGGGTGAAGGGTTCAGGGAGGACAAAATCGTCAACTTACGGCCCGGGCGTCTGGCTCACAAAATTCGCGGCGTCGTCGGTGCTGCCAGTGCCGTTGTACTTCACGACTTCTGGAAAAGGGAATAGCGGGCGGGTTTGAATGACTTTTCCGCTTGAGTCCTTGCGTTCGGCCATCAGCTTATCAGGAGCCTGGCCTTCTTCGACCCAACGGACGATGGCTTCCATTTGTCCGGTGGGCGTCGGCCCTGCGCCACGAAATCCGTGATCGACGCCGGCCGCGAGGAAGAGGCGCGCAAACTGCGCCGTCTTGCCGGCACCCATCTGTTGCTGAACCCGCTTGTAATAATCGATGGTGCCTTCGGCCGGGATGAGTTGGTCGGCCAGGCCATGATAGATGATGAGCTTGCCGCCGCGGTCGCGAAAGCGAGTCAGGTCCGGATTGTCCGTGCCAATGACGGCGCCGTACTGTTCGACGGATTGTTTCCAGAGCAGTTCAAATCCCGCCGGCGTCAACGTTGTCCAGTCCCACGTCGGATCCTGAAGCAGAAAATATTGGAACCACTCCAAAGGGATGCTGAACGGTCTTCCCATCAAGGGCGAACCACGTGTGGCAGCCAGGGCGGAAAGATCCGCGCCGCGCGCGAGACCGTGCCAAAGGAACGTTCCGTCCTGCCCACACGGGCCCTCCCAGATCTTGCGAATCACGTCGGCGTCGGATTCGGTGAAGGTGTCGTCGCCGATTTTCGTGCCCACGAGCGATTTCGGATCGTAGGCGCATCGCCCCGGATCGCCGATGACACCATCGGTCACGCCATCCGATGCGTCGCAGGCTGCCACCGCCGCAGCCGTGGCCGCGTCGAGCTTGGCTTTCGGGACGAAGTTTTTGGCCGCGACCATCACGACCTGCGGCCAAAGATCGGCCGGAATGAATCGATGCCAGTTGATCGCAGGACAACCGGACAGGATGCCGTCATAATCGTCCGGGTAACGTTGCGCTTCCATCAATCCCTGGCGTCCACCGGTGGAGCCACCCACGAAATAGGAATAGCGCGGCGCCTTCCCATAGAACGCCTGCGTGAGCGCCTTGCCCACAACTGTCATGTCGTGAATGCCCAGATAGGCGTTGTCCACGATGGACTGCCAGTTCAGACGTCCGTTTTTATCCAGTGCGAACTTGCCACTGCCGCCCTCGTGACCGGTGTCGGTGGCGCCGGCGACGAAACCTCGCCCCACGGGTCCACGCAAGCTGCCGGCGCTTCCTCCGGAAAACCCACCGCCGCCGTTGCCTTGAAATCTTCCGTTCCAATTCGTGACGGGCAGGCCGATGAAGATTTTGACCCGATCGTCCGACGGCGGGTGCGTGACCGTGGCGGTGACGCGGCACCACCCGTTCGACGGGTCGAGCCGGGCGGAGTCGATGGTGGTGTTGGGCAGCGAAACCTTGGCCAGGCTCTCGCACGAACACACGGGCGCGGTGTCGGGATAAAGCGGTTTGGGCGGAGTGTCAGCGGCGGGAAGGGAAGCAACTGCGCCCAAGAGCGCCGTGGCAAAGATGGCTGTTTTGATTCGCAGGTGAGGGCTCAGGACGTTGTCTTTCATGGCAGAGCTGTTTGTTAATCGATTGGCGACCTCCTGGCAACGGGCGAATGTTGAACCTATACCATCCATGACGGTCGTGGCAGTTTGGACTTTTCCAACGGGCGTTCGCTCGTTAGGTTATGCGCGGTCAAATTGATGAGGATCGTCTATGCCAATTTACGAATTTGCCTGCCCGAACTGCCGGAAGATTTTTAGCTTCCTGTCCAAGCGGCTGAACCCCGATCGGTTGCCCACCTGTCCCAAGTGCGGAAACAAAAAGCTTGTCAAGGAAGTCAGCCGCTTCGCTACCCCGCGCGGCGCAAAAGAACCGGCCGCAGCGACGGAATCCGACGAAGGCGGCCCGCCCATGCCCGACATGGATGATCCGCGAATGATGCGCGCCATGAGTGAATTGGAGCGCGACATGGAACATATGGATGAGAACAATCCGAAACACATGGCCCACATGATGCGGAAGATGAAAGACATCATGCCTCCCGGCACCATGCCCAAGGAAATGGATGTCGCGATCCAACGACTCGAAGCCGGCGAAGACCCGGAAAAGATTGAAGAGGACATGGGCGACTTGCTCGGCGATTTCATGGGCGGCCCCGAAGATGACGAAGGCGCGGGGGGCTATGGAGGTGGCGGCCGCTACACGCGGGACAGCGGGCTGTACGATTATTAACTGTGTCCGATGCGGTGCGCTGGCCATTGCCGCAAAGACCTCGATGAGGTAAAGGGTTAGTTCGACACCACGCACCGCAGCCGCGATGACGCAGCGCCAACTGAAAGCGGGCTATTTCGTCCTGACCTGGCTGAACATCTATGCCGTGGCGTACTACTTCAACTACCTGTTCTTTTACCTGCGGCAGGATTACGGCTTCGGCAATCGCGAGAATCTGTTGTTTGCCGCGCTCAATGGTCTCATCTACGTGCCGGCCTCACTCTATGGCGGCCGGTTCGCACAGCGTCACGGATACTTGGCAGCGTTGAAAGTCGGCTTCAGCCTGCTCACGCTCGCGCTCATACTCGGCAGCCAGTTACCGGGCGTGGTGACGCAAACGGTCATCATGGCGCTTTGGACGATCGCGATTTGCTTCACCTGGGCGCCACTGGAAGCGCTTGCCAGCGAGAACAATTCCCGGGTCGGTTTAGCCCGAATGGTGGGCGTGTATAACGTTGTGTGGGCAAGCGGGGCGGCCGTTGCTTACTTCACCGGCGGCGCGCTGCAAGCGGTCCTCGGACGCGCCAGCTTGTACTGGCTGCCGGCATGTCTGCACGGTGGTCAGCTTGCGTTGTTGTTCTGGCTGGAACGACAAAAACGCGCCGGGGATGTTGCTGCGCTTGCATCGGCGCAATGGGCCGCGACCAACCAGGGCGCACGGGCGTCGGATTTGCCAACTCGTCACACCAGTCCCGACACCGCCAAGTCGTTTCTGCGGATGGCATGGATGGCCAATCCATTTGCCTATGTGGCGATGAACACCATCATCCCGCTGGTGCCCGACCTGGCGGCACGGCTCAATCTGTCCACCGCTCTGGCCGGGTTTGTCGCATCGGTGTGGATGTTTGCGCGCTTCTTTGCCTTTGTGCTGTTGTGGCGATGGACCGGTTGGCATTACCGCTTCGGCTGGCTGCTGGGCGCTTATGTGGTGATGATCGCCAGTTTTGCCGCGTTGCTCCTGCTATCGAATCTGGCCGCGATTGTGGTGGCACAACTCGCTTTTGGTTTGGCGGTTGGCTTGATTTATTATTCCTCGCTCTTTTACTCGATGGACGTGGGTCAGGAGAGCCAGGGCGAACATGGCGGCTTTCATGAGGCCCTCATCGGCGTCGGCATTTTCCTTGGACCCGCCGTGGGCGCATCGGCACTGCAATTCGCGCGCGGCATGCCCCATGCCGGCATCTGGGCGGTGAGCGGCTTGCTCGCGCTCGGGCTCCCATTGTTGCTTCTGATGAGATGGAAAAAGTGACGGTCAATTCCCACCTTGCCATCGGCACGGAATTTTCCTACTGCTATGATCGGTAATCAAACAACAGCCCGACTATGTCACCGCTGCTTGAGAACAAACTCGGAATCGTCTTCGGCGTCGCCAACAAGCGTTCCATCGCGTGGGCCATCGCGCAGGCTTGGCATAAAGCCGGAGCGAAACTTGCCTTCACCTACCAGGGCGAACGATTGAAGGAAAATGTCGAGGAACTGGCCGGCACTTTTGGAGCCGACACGCTGCTGATGCCGTGTGATGTGACCAAAGACGAAGACATCGCCCGCGTGTTCGCTGAGGTGGGACAACAATTTGGGAAACTGCACTTGCTGCTTCATTCGGTGGCCTTCGCCCCGAAAGATGCTTTGGAAGGAGAATTTGTAAACACCAGCCGGGACGCTTTCCGCATCGCGCATGACGTGAGCGCCTATTCGCTGGTGGCATTGGCGCGCGGCGCCGTCCCGCTGATGACGGATGGGGGCAGCATCATCGCCATGACCTACTATGGTTCGGAGAAGGTCGTGCCCCACTACAACGTCATGGGCGTGGCCAAAGCCGCGCTCGAAGCCAGCACGCGCTATCTGGCTTACGATCTCGGCCCCAAAAGAATCCGCGTCAACTGTATCAGCGCGGGGCCGGTGAACACCCTGGCCGCGCGCGGGATCAGTGGCTTCACCGAAATGCTCAAGCACTACGAAGCTCATGCCCCTCTCCGGCGCAACGTCCTGCCTGAGGAACTCGGCGCCACCGGCACATTCCTCGCCAGTGACGGCGCCGCAGCCATTACCGGCCAGGTCATCTACGTCGATTGCGGCTACCAGATCATGGGAATGTGAAACGTCCGCGCAACGTGAGACACTGTCTCGCGCTGGACTTCGAGTCTGTCATCGCCCCACGGCTATTGAATTAAGCCGGGCGGCGCCGAAAAGGAGCTGTCACTCTTACTCTTAATCGTAATCTTACTCTTATAGCCGTGTTGGTTAGCGAGTTGGTTGCATAAGCATTTGGGCGATCGGGACAGGACTACAGCGGAAAACTTTTGGGGCAGGGTTTTTCCCCATTTGAGACGCAAGCTTTCGAACCTACCTTGCTTCCATCGTCTCGGTGTGGACATTCGGTGTGTTCTCATCCGAGTGTAAAAAGAGAAAACTAGTACAAGGAAAAGGAAGTTATGAAAAAAATTCTGCTGAGAACCATTGTGTTCTGCATGACCGGATCGCTGCTCGCGTTATCGGCCTTCGCCCAGGAACGCGAACAGATTCCCGGTCAACCGGGCGTCCAACCAGGGAAGGACCCAGGGTTGAATGCCACAGGCCGGTTGTCGATGCATGGCCAGTCATTTCGGGCCAGCAAAGCCATCAATGCCGAGGCAAAGAACGCGCAAGGGGAAAGTCTGGGCAAAATCGAAGACCTCGTCGTCAATCCAACCACCGGCAAGATAGAATTTGCCGTGCTCAGCCGTGAGGACAAACTGATTCCTGTCCCATGGCAACTGTTCAGCTTGTCCACCACCACCGGCGCTCGCGCAGGGTTGCCCTCGCCAACAGGGATGGAGCCGCTCAGCTTCACGGCTAACGTGGACAAACTAAAATTCGACCAGGCGCCAGCCATCGATAAGAATCAGTGGCCGGACTTCAACCAGTCCTGGAGGCAACAAGTCTATACGCATTATGGCGTACGGGAAAGCGGTGTAGGCGCGCCCGGATCTCCTTCGGGAACCGAACGCGGTCTCGGCACCCCGGACCGGCCCCCCGGCCAAGAGTACCCCAAACCGGATGAGCCGCGCAAGTCACCTAAACCCCCGGGTTCTCCCAATAATCCCTAAGCCCCTGTTCGACGGGCTCCCCGGATGATCCAATGGCGGGCCTTGTCTTTAATGGGTCGAATCAGAAGCAACGCAACGCATTTAGCCACGGAGTGAGAGCACTGGAAAACGGATTTTCCGCTCTCTTCTGTGGCTATTGTGGTCATCCCCAAAAGCAATTTCCGATAGGGTCATCGCGCTGCGATGACCCAGTCTCGCGTTCTGCGGGCTATGCCATAGGAGCGCGGACAGTCTCGTCCGCATGATCCTACAAATGACCAGGCTGGTTCCATCCCAGTAATGATTGCCTCAAGCGAAACCCTTTCACCAAACAGTGAGTTGGCTTGGGCGCAGGCATTTGGCGCAAGGGCCCTCTCTTATTCGGGCGGACGAGACGTCCGCGCTCCTTTACTGCATAGCCGTCTGCATTTGCGTAGAGCGGAACCGCTCCTACGGCGCGCCGCGGGCTCGCCGCACCGCCGCATCGTAAGCTTGTGGCAGTTTGATCGGTTTGCCTTCCGGCGACCACCAACGCGGTGTTTCGCTGTAAATCCAGACAATAGTCAGGTCCGCATAACCATCCTGAAAGGCGTTCATGACTTCGCGCCCGCGTTTGCGTGCCTGGGCGGCATACTCGTCCCACGATTTGTTGGCGGCATCACGCTGCTTGCGATAGGTGAAGAGCGGAAAAACATATTGCTCGATGTCGAAGAGCACTCCTTTGCATTTGCCTTCGCGTGCCAGCCAGGCTGCGAGCCGGGCGTTGTTGGTGATGGCAGAAAAGTCGTCGAACCAATCCACTTTGCCGGGGGTGGCGTTGAAGCGGAGAAAATTGTGGGTGAACCGGCGAAATCTCGTCGTCTTCAGATCGACCAGAGCGGTCTGAAGTTCCTCCGCCTTGAAGGCGCGCGTGTCCCAGCATTCCCACATGAAATCGCCTTTGCCGCCATTCGGTTTGGTGTAATGAGCGTGAAAGACACAACCGTCGAACGGCGAACGTTCCATCTCTTCGATATGCTCGCGCAGGAAGGCGGTGTCCGGTTCGTCCCAGCCAAATTCGATCAGTTTCTTCCCGGTGGCCCTGGCTTCGGCGGCGCGGACGATCTCCGGATAAGCCGTCAATCCCAGGCAGACGATCAGAGGCAACGTTTCCAGACGCATAGGCAATTCAGTTCCTACGTCGAGAGAACGGGCGCTGTCCATCATAAATCAAAAGACGGAAACGCCCTTCGGCAGTTTCACGATGTAAGTGCCAGCAATCTTGTCATGCCATGATTGCTTGTCCATGCTCCAACCGGCCCAGAAAAAGCCGATGAACAGCGCTGCCGCCGACAGAAAAGCCGAAAGCGCCCGCACCAGGGCCACGGGAAAGTTGATGGAACGTCCGTCTGTCCGAATGATTTTCAAGCCGAACACCATGCCGCCAATGGTGGTGCCTTTCCAGGTCCACATGGCGATGTGATAGGCCGCCCAGATGAGGATGAACGTTGGCGGTCGCGCTTCCAGCAATGCCATCAAAAAGCCAATCAGGACCGCGTCGACAAGGGTCGCGGCAAAGCGCTGCCAAAAGCCGACCCGCGGCAACACCATGGGGCCCGTGCTCGGCGGGATCGCACCAGCTTGCTCCCCTGAAATCAGCGGGGGCGTTGACATCACGACGACTGGTCGCCCCTGAGTTCCGTTTACGTTTTCGGTTCGAAATCGTTTCGAGAATGCCAGCAAAACGGCGCCCATACACAACGGAGTAACTGCGCCCCAAACGATGAAACCGAGGATCGGGATCGTATAGAGCAAGAAGAAGATGATCGTACCGATCACAAGGGCGATAATAGGTTTCTGCAACAAAGTGAGACCTAATTGCGCGCCCAACTGTTGACCCGCATAACGATAGAGTATGACTCTTCCAAACAAAAACGCCGCGATCATCCCGCAGATCAAAAAAGGAATCAGCACCACGGTGACAGCCAGAAGGAGATTCAAGATGACGAACAGCAATCCTGCCAGGAAGGCGCTGCCGGGGCGCTTCTCGAGCACCTGGACGCCAGCGTCGACCGATTGTGGGAACAGGATCGAGAGAAGCAGATACGTCAGCAGGCATAATCCCGCCAAGACCCAGCTCCAAACGTATTGATGTGGCAACGGTCGCGCCAAAAGAAGTCCTTTGTTGAACCACTCTTGCGGCCAACGCAGCCAGTGCGGGAACGTGACGCCCGTTCCGAGCACGAAACGATCGCCTTCGATTTGGGCGTCAGGATGTGCTTGCAAATTCCCGCCGACCACAGTCAAGCCCCTCTTAATTTTTGCGGTTGGCCCGAGGGTCACGGAACCAAGAACCACTACAAAATCACCGCGGACGGTCCCATCAACCGTGGCTGAGCCGCCCACAATCACCACATCGTGCATGGACTCACCCTCTTTGATGACGACATCATCCCCGATTAAAGTAATGTCTTCATGTCCCCCATGATAGATCACACGCCGCGTCGCTTTGTTGCTCACGCCCGGAGCGTTGGTCTCGTCCAGATTTGTGACTTCGGCCTGCGGCGCCTGTGCTGGCACGGCTGTTGGCAACGAAAGAATCAGAACGAATAATAGCGTTATCCAGGGGCAGGCGATTTTCATTTTAGCTTTCAGCTGCGTCGGAGAGCCACACGAACGAAGATCGTTCCTACGCCAACGCAGGCCAAATAGAGAGCCATTGCCAGGATAAGAGCGTAGAGCAAGAGTGGCTGCGCCTTCTGCCACAACACAGCAAGCGCGTTGAGGAGCGGCTGGAAGTTATCCAAAAACGCGGAGACCGTGCTCGCCTGTGCTGTCACCTGTTGCGAATAGGCCCGCACGCTGTCATCCACCATCAACCCCGATTGAGTAAAGAGACCGGCAATCGCCACCGCGATGACGAGAAATGTCACTTGCGCCGCCAAAGGCCAGTTCCACCAGGATTGTTGCCACCACGGCTTGTTCCCGCGCGCGCGGATCGCCGCCATGACTCGTGGCGCCAGAGTTTGCGGCGCGGATACGCCGGGCAGCTTGCGCAGTTCCTGGTCGATGATGGCTTCCAGTTTGGGATCAAATTCCGGTTGCATGGCGAATGATGCGAGTTGTGTGTCGCGTGAAGAGCGAAAGTGATGGCGGTTCCGGTTCGCGTCTGCGCGGAGGCGTGGCAGATGATTTTCCGCCGGCTGGGTTTTCCTCCCAACGTTCCTCTCCTTTCAAGCCGGGCTTCAGATAGCGCTTCAGCGCCAGACGCCCGCGATGAATGTCTGTCTTCACCTTGCTGAGCGAGATGCGAAGCTTGCGGGAGATTTCCTCGTAACCCTGATTTTCAAAATGGAACAGCACCAGGGGAACACGCTGGGCGGACGGAAGTTTTTTGATAGCCGTTTCCAGCAGCTGCCGGTAATCCCCTTCCGCCAAACCTTGCTCCATCGTATCTGGTCCGGCCAGGTGCTCCGAAAAATCCTCCTCACTCTCTTCGCTCCGCATTTCGGAAAAGAAACGCCAGCGGGCGCGATAACGGGAGAGGTGATTGAGACAGAGATTGGTCGTGACCGTCTTGAGCCATCCCCCGGCAGTCGGGCTCTGCGCGATACCCGCAAAATTCTCGTATGCTTTCAAAAAGACGACCTGCGAGATGTCTTGGGCGTCCGTTTCGTTGCCGAGCATGCGGACAGCCGTTGAATACACCATGTCCTGATAGTTTCTCATGAACGCCTCAAAATGGCTTGAGTCTGTCATCGCTTACCCCTGACCGGTTCGGGGTCATTGTATCTGAAGGACACAGATGAGGACAGGAAAGTTGCAATAAAGGGAGCATGGTCGTCTCGACCGCCAGTCGCGGCATCTTGCCGGGGGTTTGGGAAGATCCCGTTTGACTGCACCCATCATCTACGCCTGCGGCAGGCTGACCCGTTTCATGCGAAACGCAGGCCCTCCTGTCGTTTTTTGGATTAGCGGGAAGCCAGTCTAGAGCGGTTGCCAGAATTCATTTCCGATTGGCAACCTATTGGACATGCTGCGGGTCGCAGACCCGCGCTCCCCGGAGCGCGGGTCTGTGAGGCGCAGCAGCCGTGGCTCTTGGTTTGGTCGGAAATTATTTTGGCAATCGCAATAGTCTTCATCCCAGCGCTTCGCGCATGGCGGAAAAGAGATTTTTTCCCGAATCAAGCGTGACCGGCTGTTTGGCCTTCTCGTCCGCATGCTCGACCAACTCCTCCGGAAGCTCTTTCAGAAACGGCGATGGGTGGCAGGGCATTAACTGCCCGTACTTTTTTCGGCCAAGGCAATAGCTCAGAGTCAACGTCTCCTGCGCGCGAGTAATCGCCACATAGAAAAGGCGCCGCTCTTCATCGAGCGTGCCTTCGACTTTGGAGCGCGAGTGCGGCAACAGCCCGTCTTCCAGGCCGACCACATACACCTGCGGAAATTCCAGTCCTTTGCAGCTATGCATGGTGATCAGCGTTACGGCATCGCCAGCCTCGGCGTCTTCCTCGCGTTCCCGGTCCAGCGCCAGGTCCTCCACAAAATTTTGCAACCGCTCGGCAAGCGAAGCCGGTGGCTCTTCTTCGGCTGAGTCAAGGCTGGCCACGAGATCCTTCAAGTTACGCACGCGGTTCTCGCCGGTCTCAGAATTCTTCTCCAAGCGGCGCAACTCATCGATATACCCGATCTCCTCTAAAAACCTTTCCGCCCATGACTGTAACGAGCAATTCCTGAACGGAGTCGCTGTCTGTCCTTCGATGCCAGCGGAAGCTCCCACTTCGCCCGCCAACAGGGAGCGCGTCCGTTCCGTGAAATCGATAAAGGCCAAAATGCTTTCCCGCGCTTTGGATGAGACCATAGCCTGCACGTCCGCAAGCTGCATGGCCGCATAAACGGAGCAATGCCGCTCCTGGCTGGCGGCCAGCAGACGCTCCATGGTCACATCGCTCAGTCCGCGAGCGGGCACATTGGCGATGCGCAACAGGCTGATGTCGTCGTGTGGATTGAGGAATACTTTGACGTAGGCAAGAAAATCTCTGACTTCGCGGCGATCAAAATAGCTTTGCCCGCCGATCAAATGGTAACGAACGCCCGCCTGCCGCAAAGCCATCTCCAAAGGGCGCGATTGCTGGTTGGTGCGAAACAAAATGGCCTGATCACTCCAGGGGATTCGGCGCGACAATCGCACATACTCCAACTCCTCCACGATGGTGCGGGCTTCTTCTTCATCATCGCCAAACGTGTGCAGAGTGATTTTGGCGCCTTCGCCTTTCTGCGACCAGAGTTGTTTCCCCCGGCGGCGGGCGTTGTTTTTGATGAGCGCATTGGCGGCTTTGAGAATGGTGTTCGTCGAGCGATAGTTTTGCTCCAACTTGATGATTTTGACTTCGCGGTAATGGCTTTCGAGATCGAGCAAATTGGCGATCTCTGCGCCACGCCAGCCGTAAATGCTCTGGTCATCGTCGCCCACGACGCACAGATTCCGATGTTCCAGAGTCAGAAGTTGGAGGAGTTTAAACTGGGCGGCATTCGTGTCCTGATATTCGTCCACCATCACGTAACGAAACTTTTCGCGGCAAAAGGCCAGCACCTTGGGATGCTCGGTAAAAAGTTTCAGCATCAGGAGCAACAGGTCGTCGAAGTCGATGGCATTGCAAGCGCGCAAGGCCGTTTCGTAACGGCTCTGGATGTGTTGGGCCAGCGCCGCCGCGCTTTCGTCGGCAAATGAGTGGGACTTGATCGCGCCGTTCTTGTAACGGCTCAGAAAACTCAAGATGACTTTGGGGTCCGTGTTCTCACCTTTCGCAGAAAGATGACTGAGAATCTTCTTAATCACCCCGAGCTGTTCCGACTCATCGTAGATGACAAAGTTACGTTTGTAGCCGAACACCTCGATGTGCTCCCGCAAGATCCGCGCGCCCAGAGAATGAAACGTGCAGATGGTCGGGCCCTCAGGTTTCTTTTTCCCATTCGACCGGACCATGCGTGGGAGCAGTTTGACGACGCGTTCCTTCATTTCCCGCGCCGCCTTGTTCGTGAACGTCACGGCCAGAATGTTTCGCGGCGGTATGCCGTTGTCGATCATCCAGGCGATGCGGGAGGTGATCACACGCGTCTTGCCTGTGCCTGCGCCCGCGAGAATTAAGAGTGGACCGCCGATCGTCTCAACAGCGAGCCGTTGCTGTGGATTGAGCGACCCAAGATTCAACATCAGGACGCGCAGTGTACGGTCCGGTAAACTCAAGGCAAGAGCAATGGAGGAACAGTGATCAGTAATCAGTGATCAGTGATTAGGAGTCCGAGCAGAGGAATCCGGCTGGTGAGAAACCTTCCGGTCTCTGGTTGAATTGAGTTGCATCACGATCTGATCTCAGACTCTCTGACTTCCGACGTCTGCTATTTCGTTTCCTCCATCTTCTTCAAGTCCTCGGCCAGAAAGCGGGCCACATCTTTGAACCTGGGCACATTGTTGGGGTTGATCTCCATCAACGTTTCATGCGCCTCAAGACAGGTGCGCTGGACTTCCTGGCGGTCGGCGCTGGCGGCGGCTTGATCGATCGGAGTCAGGTTGTCGTTCGTCGGCGACGCGTTTTTGGAAAGTCTAAACAGGTGAGCGACGCCGAGGTTTTCCAGCAAGTCGGAGATTCGGCCATTGGCATTGAGCAGTTCGATGGTGGCGGGAGTTTCCCCGCTCTGCGCATTGGAGAATTTCAAGCCCAGGCCGGCAAGCACGCCCAGAAAGGTGCTATCCATCAAAACGCAATCCGTCAGGTCCAGCACAAAGCGTAAGTTTCCCTTTTGCCAGAGCTGATTGATCAACGTCTTGAAATCCACGCTGGAGGTGAAGGTGGCACGCCCTGCGATCTTGACCCAGACCACTTTCTCTCCAACCCAAACCGCCAAATTGGCTGCGGTTGCGTTCATACAATTGCAGTTTTGCTGCCCCGGCCGAACTGCCGCGAGCGGCCCGCCATTGCTCGGCCATCGCTCGTCCTGGACCCCTCAGGCCCTTACGTTCCATCCGTCCTGGAGAGGACCGTGCCGCTGTGCACAATCTGCATCAGGGCCTGCTGTAACACAAGCGTTTCGTCCAAACTGCTGGAGACGAGCCGCTGATTGCACTCCAACAAAACATTCATAGCGCGAATCAATTCTTCAATTGAATAACGCCCTGCGTGAGGCAATGCTTTGTAAAGCATATAAGGGTTCATCGAGAGCGGATTGAACCGTTTGTCTTCCGGCAGTTGGTCGGCGGGGACGCGTTCCAGTTGGGTTTTGAACCGCTGAAAATCCGTGTCGGCCTTGATCCATTTTTCACGGATCATTTCCTTGAGAAAGATCATGGCGCGCACTTTGGAAATCAAACCGTAGAGCAAGCCGATCTCCGACTTCCTGCTGTCGCGCTTCACCTCCCAGAGTTCCTCGTCCAGGGTGCGGAGCAGGCGCGGCAGATCGCGCTGGCCCAAAGCATCACCCAAAGCAAAGGCGCGGGCTTGTTTGTTGCGCGTGACAATGGCGCGGACGTCATCCAACTCAATCCGCGCGCGGCTGCCGACGTAAACGCTCAGCTTTTCGACTTCGCTTTCGAGTTGCCGATGGTTGGGACCGACATTGTGGATCAGTTCCGCCAACGCCTCGTCAGAAATCTCCTTCTTTCGCGCCCGGAGCGCTTGCAGGGCCCACGTTTCGGCCTGGGATGCCCAGTCTTTATCATCCAGCGACAAGGCGGCAAACCCTTCCGCGGCGCCGAACTTCTCGACGGTCTTGTAAAAGATCTTGCGTTTGTCCACCTTCCCGGCGCTGATCAGAAGCCGGACGTTCTCCCACGAAAAACTTTTCAACGTCTGGGCCAAGTCGGCCAATGATTCCGTGACCACCTGGACGGTGGCGGTGCGTTCATCGCCCAGGAAATTGCAGTTTTGCAGCCAAACGGCCTTGCCGCTGCCGAAAAACGGCAAGGTCTGCAACGCTTCCCGCAGCCGCGCCAGCGCTTTCAACGCCTCACCGCTGTTGTTGACTTGCGCATCGATGATCTCATGGTCCATGCCGCCGATTTCTTCGCACCACTGCTGGTAGATTTGGCGGGCGCGTTGCTTGACGGCAAAATCGTCTTCGCCATGAACGAGCACCAAAGGAGCAGGGGCGGCAGCGGGGCGTGCCATTGGCTTTTCCTCGAGTTAAATCGGGGATCTCTTGAGGCGCGACATTGTGGGGCGAGAGAACAGGCCACGCGCGGTCAAAACTGCTTCCTCTCCGGGGAGAGAGGGCCGGGGGCAGGGCGAAGGTTTCTCCCAATTCATGTTTTTCGATCCGACAGTGACAAACAACCAAACATCTGCGGCATTGCTATTCCGCTTCGCTGCCGTTCTCGTTGATCTCCTCGAGCCACTTCGACATGTCTTCGACCTGCTCAAAGAGCGACGTGGTGACAAATAGCGGTTTCTTTTGCGCCGTGGCCAGGGCGAGGCAATCGCTCGGGCGCGCGTCTATCTCCACCAACTTGCGGCCCAATTCATTTTGCTGCTGCAGAATGAGCCGCGCAAAATAGGTCGAGTTCTTCAACTCGGTGATGATGGCGCGCTCAATCGTGATATTAAACCCCTTGAAGATGTTGTTCATGAGATCGTGCGTCAACGGCCGCTCCTTGGGAGTGTCCTTGAGAAACATGCCAATAATCGCCCCCATGTTATGCTCGACCTGGATGACGAACACCTTTTCGTCGTTGCCAACAAAAATGGCGCACCCGCTGTTGGCCGGCAGAATCCCCCGGATCTCGATCGGCACCACGTCATTCTTCATAGCGCCAGTTTATTGCCCAACCGGGAAAAAACAAGCCCGTTCCAAAAGAAACGCGGCAGGCGGAGCGCAAATGGAGACCGGGCAAATCAAGAGCTGCTTGTCCGTTGCGCGTTCGACCGCGACGTTCCGCGTTCAAAAAGCGTTTGCCAACTCGAAAACTCTTCTCCCATCATGGCGCGGATGAATTTCCGCGAGAAAATTATTTCGTGGGACAACCTGCCTGCGTGGCGAAAGGCCCTCCGGGCCGGCGGCAGGAAGCTGGTGGTCACGAACGGCTGCTTTGATCTTCTTCATGTGGGTCACGTCACCTACCTGGAGACGGCGCGCAATCTGGGCGACGCTCTGCTCGTCGGCGTCAATGGCGATGCCGCCGTGCGCGAACTGAAAGGAGCAGACCGCCCGGTGAATGAGGAGTCGGATCGGGCGGCCGTGCTCGCCGCGCTTCAAAGCGTCGATGGGGTCTGCATCTTCGCCGAACGCACCGCCACCCGCTTCCTCTCCATGGCTCAACCGGATATTTACGTCAAAGGCGGCGACTACACCCTGGACACGCTGAACAAAGATGAGCGGCAAGCTGTGGAAGAAGCGGGTGGCAGAATCGTAATCATCCCATTCGTGTCCGGCAAATCCACGACTGCTTTGCTTGCCAAAATCGCAAGGCTGTAAGGCTGCAACCCTCCGAAGTGTTGTCGAATGTCACTGCCGCAACCGTGGCGATTTTCTGGTGCCGGTATTTGCGGACAGTTGAAAGTGATCATTGGCATTGGCGAGCACTTTACTTAAGGTTTCGTTCCAACAGTGAACGCGCGCGCTTTTATATGTTTTCGGATTCCAGCCATCGCCCTCGGTCTTTGTCTATTCAATGCTGGCGAGCTTTGTTCTCAAACCGAGAAGCCGCCGCTCCATGGCCGTCATTGGGTCGCCATCGCCGGCAAACCGCTCGGCACGACAGCCGGGGCCAGAATATTCGACCGCGGTGGCAATGCTGTGGATGCCGCCTGCGCCATGTTGGGCACGCTCTGCACCATGTACGATGACCTGAGCTGGGGCGGTGAAACACAGGCGCTCATTTATGATCCGCGAAAGAAGAAGGTTGTTGGCATCAATGGGCTCGGTATGGCGCCCACCGGGGCCACAGCCGACTTCTTCAGAACGAAACGGCTCAGGTATCCGCCGGGCGAGGGTCCGCTCGCGGCCCTCACGCCGGGAACGGCTGGCGCCATCATGGTCATGCTGGCCGAATTTGGAACCATGTCTCTCAAAGACGTCCTCGAACCGGCCATGCAAATGGCCGAGGGCTATCCCATCGAGGAGGAAGCGGCCAGCAAAATTGAGCGGCACAAGGAGAAGCTCAAGCGATGGCCCTACTCCAGGAAGCTCTTCCTGCCTCACCTCGGCGAAAGGATCGAAGCGCCGCGTCCCGGTGAAATATTTCGTCAGCCGGATCTGTTGCAGACGTTGCAAAAGCTGGTGGAAGCAGAAGCTCAAGCGCTCAAGGCCGGCAAGAATCGCGCGCAGGCGATTTACGCTGCTTACGAGCGCTTCTACAAGGGCGACATCGCCGAGGAATTTGTGCGCGGCTGCCGGGAGCAGGGCGGCCTGGTCACGCTGGCGGACCTCGCCAATTGGCAGGCGAAGATCGAAGAACCGGTCATGACCACCTACAAGGGCATCGAAGTCCACAAGCTGACAACCTGGACGCAAGGGCCAGCGCTGCTCCAGATGCTCAATCTGGTGGAGCCGCTCGATGTGCGTGAAATGGGTTACAACAGCGCGCGTTACATCCACATGCTTTATCAGGTGATGAACCTTGCTCTGGCGGATCGCGATTTTTACTACGGCGATCCTTATTTGCCGCCGGAAGAACCGATCCGGGGTTTGCTGTCGAAGAATTACGCCCGCCAACGGCTGGGCCTCATGGATCGCGAAAGGAACGACTCTGATCTCGGGCCGGGCGATCCCTATCTCGTCGAGGGCAAAAAAAATCCATTTACGGATCTGTTGAAGAACTGGAACAACACGCGCATGGAGCGGCCGGGACGACGAACCGAAAGGGATCAGGCCGAGCTCGACGCAGGATTCAGAGCCGGCACAACGTCGCTCCAAACCATGGACAAGGCGGGCTGGGCGGTGTCCATCACTCCGAGCGGCGGTTGGATGCCCGCCTGCATTGCAGGCAACACCGGCATTGGCATGAGCCAGCGCATGCAAAGTTTCGTGCTCGATGAGGCCGAGAATCCCTTCAACGTTGTCGCGCCCGGCAAACGTCCGCGCGTTACGCTGAGTCCCACCCTCGCGGTGAAATCCGGCCGCCCACTTCTCTGCTTTGGCGCACAGGGCGGCGATTGGCAGGAGCAATGGCTGTTGCAGTTTTTTCTGAACATCGTCGAGTTCGACATGACGGTGCAGGAAGCGTGCGAAGCGGCCAACTTCAGCAGTAACCAGATGCGCGCTTCGTTCGAGAGGCATGAAACCCAACCGGGCCGGCTCACTCTTAATGAAGAGGTGCCGTCCTGGGTGCGCAAGGAACTTCGCCGCATGGGTTACCGCCTGGACTTCCGGAAGAAGACCAGCGGTCCGATCACGGCTATCTACTTCGATGCGCAGCACGGCACCTTCTGGGGCGGTGCGGCCACGGATGGGGAGGATTATGGGATCGCATGGTGAGCCGCACCAGCGTCGAAAAAACTCGAGATAGCGACCGCTGTTAGCGTATTTGGCCAAAAGAGATTTCACTTAGCGGAGGATTTCCCGGGTTGCTGCGGGTCGCAGACCCGCGCTCCGGAGCGCGCCTCTGTGAGGCGCAGCAGGTCAGACGGCTCAACGATTCGTCAAGTAACCATGGCGACCGCTGTTAATAGCCACCTGAACCGAGTGATGTGTTTTTGCTTTTGGCAGTAATGCCCTCGTTCTCGGCTGCCTCGCGACGCCGATACTCGTCGAGCATCGCCGCCGTAGCCGTGGCGCCACATCGAGTGCCACCCAGGTCGCGAACCTGGATGAGCCCATCGAGATCCCGCACCCCGCCGGCGGCTTTGACCTGCACCTTTGCAGAACACGCCCGGCGCATCAGTTTCAGATCGTGTTCGGTGGCCCCTTTGTAATTGTAGCTGCCGTCGGGCTGTTTCACAAAGCCATAGCCACTCGAAGTCTTTACCCAATCGGCGTTCGCGCGCTCGCTGATCTCGCAAAGCTTTCGTTTGAAGTCATCGCTGCTCAAGCCAGCACCGCCTCTGATCAGGTAATCGTTCTCGAAGATCACCTTGACCTTCGCGCTGCGTTTGTGCGCCTCGTCGCAGACTGCCTGGATGTCGCGCTCGACGTAATCCCAGTCGCCGCCCAGCGCCTTTCCAATGTTGATGACCATATCGATCTCGGCCGCTCCATCGCGGCAGGCCAGTTCAGTCTCGTAACGCTTTGCCTCGGTCAGACTGCTGCCGTGCGGGAAGCCAATGACCGCTCCGACGCGCACGCCTGTCCCTTCGAGCAGTTCGACGGCGCGTTTCACAGCGTAGGGTTTGATGCAAACCGACGCGACCTCGTAGCGGGCAGCGAGACGGCAGCCTTCCTCCAACTCCTGGTCCGTCATCGTCGGATGCAGGAGCGAGTGGTCGATCATTTTAGCGAGTTGTTCGTAGGTATATTTCATGGTCCGGTTGGTTCACGAACCTTTCCGTTTCTGAACGCATCCGCATGCGGTTCAGGCAAAGAATGGCCTCAACACATTCCGCGCCGCGCGTAATGCCTCTTTGCGCCCTTCGAGCGTTTTGCCAAAGGTGTCATCCTCGACCTCGATGCAGACGGCGCCATCGTAGCCAACTTCGCGCACCGCGCCCATGAACTTCGCCCAGTCGATTTCACCGCAACCAGGAATGCGCGGCTGGTGCCATTGAAGCGGCTCGGCGAACACGCCCACTTCGTTCAGTCGCTCACGATGAATCTTCACGTCCTTCGCATGCAAGTGGAACAGCTTGTGGCGAAATTCCCGGAGCGCGCTCGCCGGTTCCATGAACTGCAACGCAAAGTGCGACGGATCGAAGTTCAATCCAAAGTTCCGGGATGGAATGTCGTTGAACATCCGGCGCCAGATGGCCGGCGCGGTGGCGAGATTCTTGCCGCCGGGCCACTCATCGCGCGTGAAGAGCATGGGGCAATTCTCAATGCCAATTTTGATGGCGTGGTCTTCGGCCAATGCGATCAGCGGCCGCCACGTCTTCAGGAAACGCGGCCAGTTGTCATCCACGCTCCGGGTCCAGTCGCGGCCCACGAACGTATTCACGTTTTTCAATCCCAGCGTGGCCGCCGCCTTGATCACCTTCTTCAAATGCCCGACAACCTTCCGGGCGGCCGCCCGGTCTGGATCCAGCGGATTCGGATAATATCCAAGTCCACTGAGACTGACGCCATATTTGGCACAGAGAGCATTCACGCCATCGGCCTGCGCGCGCGTCAAGCGGGTTACATCCACGTGCGTGACACCGGCGTATTTGCGCTCCGCTTTGCCGACCGGCCAGCACATTGCCTCCACGCAGGCAAAGCCCTCCTCGCGCGCGAACGCCAGCACTTGTTCAAGCGAGAGTTCCGGAAGGATGGCGGAGACGAATCCAAGTTTCATGAGCGATTATTCTTTGGGCGCGGAGCCGGCCTCATTCGCGCACAAAAATTCCAGCAGATCCGCCGCTTCCTGCGGGGTCAGAGATGCGAGCAGCCCTTCGGGCATCGCGGACAAGGCAGATTCGCGCGTATCCTTCAGGTCGGCGAGCTTAAGCCGGTGTTCGGCCAGGTTCTCGTCGCGCAAGACCAATTCTGTGGCATCGCGCTTCACAACAAAGCCGCTGATTTCCGTCTCGTCGCGCAACGTGACGGTCACGGTTCGGTGCTCCGGCGCGACACTCCTGGAAGGATAGAGGATCTGTTCGAGCACCTGGGCGCGGCTGTACTTCTTAACGCTGCTCGTGAGGTCCGGACCAAAGGCGCGTCCATTGCCTTTGCACGTGTGGCAACGGGCACATTGCGAGATGCCGCCGAACACTTCCTGACCGCGCGCGGTGTCGCCGCGGAGGGCCAGCACGGTTTGCGCGCTGAAATCAAAGCCCAGCGTGCGCCGTCGTTGTTCGGGTGGCAGCAACTGTTGGAACAAATCACGCACGAGCGCGTTGGTATGCGAGGCGGCGAGTGTTGCTGCCTGGGCGCGCAAGGCGCCTTTTTCTGCGTCGGAACGAACGCAGTCCAGCAACGCCAGAGCGCTGGTGGTGGTTCGCAAGAGTTTTGAAATGGTTTCGTTGCTGTTGGCGCCTTCGCATCGCGCCAGGAGAGCCTTGTTTTCTTCAGCGAGCTTTCGCGCCGCGGCCAGTTCGGGCGGATCGTTGGTGGGCCATGGCAGCGACCGAATCCAATCGCGCACCACCCGCGTGCCTGCGTCGTCCACGACCCGCGAACCGATGTGCGGCATGCGTGCCGATGCCTCCGTGCTGACACGATAAAAGAGTGTCGATCGATAGGGGTCGCCAGGCGCGATGACGCGGGCGGCGGCGAGGCCGAAGTCGCCACGCGCCGGTTTGGCGTCATAGGCGCGCGACTTCTCGATGGGCTGATCGTAATTGAACCAGGACGGCACATCGCCGCCCGCTCCGTTGCGGTGGCAGGGAGCGCAATTCACGTGCAGCCATGAACGCGCCCGATCCGCGAGCGCCGGTGAGGTGTCGTAGGGATCGGCCAACGGAGGCGAGCGTTTGGGCGGGTTCTTCAGCTTCAGCACGCCGAGTTCTTCGAGTCGCTTGAGCTCGGCGATCTCGCCGCGACCGGTTAATTGAAGCCAATTGAAGGAAAGTGTGTCGCCAGCCCAAACGTTGTGGCAGCGCAGACACTCGGCGCGACTGTGAAAACGCCATGGGATTTCCCTTCGACCGCCGGGAGCGGCATCGTCCTTGACCGAGAACGTGTCGTTCGCTCCCTCCGCAGGCACAAGCTCGGCGTCGGTTTGAGCAGTGTTCCAGCGATAGGTGTAGGCATTCCAGGTCTGGCCCTCGTAATGGAGCAACTGCGTTTCAATACGGCGGCCGGTTGATGACCGGCCACGTTCCGTCTCGAGGGTCAGAGTCCGGGCGAAAACGGTATTGGAAGGATAGTACCACATGCGGCCCACGATGGTCTCACGGCCCTCCGCCGTCACGATGGCGCCCTCGCCGGGAATGCCGAGCACACGGTCCACCGTGGCGAAGTCGTTCCACATTCCGGCATTGATGCGATAGGGCACGACACCCGGTGCAGGCACGAACGTTGCAAGGTCGGCATAAAGGCCCGTCTCGCTGAGCCTGCGTGGAAAGGCGAGGTTGGGCGGCGGCGCGGTGTTGGGCGCAGGGGAATGGATGCCGCCGTTGTAATCGAGGACGAGCAACTCGCCTTGCGGGTCTTCAGCAAACGAAACCGGCTTCAACGTCGTATCGCAAAGTTCCTCGTTGGAGAGGAGCTTGTCCCCATCGTGTCGCAACGCCCAAAATTTGCCTGTTTCCCAATCGCCATAAACGTAAGCGCCGCGCAACTTCGGTAGTTTCTTCCCGTGGTAAACCAGACCGCCCGTGATGCTGGCAGCGTCGCTGTGCGGCAAGGCAATCAGCGGCGGCAAAATCGGACCGGGCCCGGCTTTGATTTCGGCGCGCACACGAGTGTTCGGCCCTTCGGTGATGGACCAGCCGTAGTTGCCGCCGGGCTTCACGCGATAGATCATCTCCCATTGCTCCCAGCCGACGTCCCCCAGCCAGAGATCGCCTGTGGCCCGGTCGAAACTCATTCGCCATGGATTTCGCAGCCCAAACGCATAAACCTCCGGCCGCGCGGCGGAAGTTTTCACGAAGGGATTCTCCGGAGGAATTGCGTAGGCGTTGGTCCCCTCGGTGCGGTCCACGTCGATACGGAGGACGCACGCCAGCAGGTCGCTGATGTCCTGGCCAGTGTTGTAAGGAACGTCGGGGGGATCGGGGCTGGCAGCGTCACCTGTGGAGATGTAGAGAAAGCCGTCATTGCCAAAGGCCAGCGTGCATCCGTTGTGACCGCCGCTTAACCAACGAATGATGACCCGCTCGCTTGCGCCATCAAGGGTCGGCGGGTCCGAGCGCGAGACCGCGAAGCGCGAGACGAACGAACCGTTGGTGCGGCCAGCCGGCTCCGCATAACAGACAAACAGGAATCGGTTCTCGGCAAACCGCGGATGAAACGCAATGGCGTAGGCGCTGTCGAACGGCTCATGATGCTTGCGGAAATCGAAGACAAGGTCAGCGCTCCTGGCATTGGTTCGACTGCCAAAAGAATGAAGCTTGCCGCCTTGTTCGAGAAGGAACAAACGCTCCGAACCCGGCATCAGCGCAAGATCCACCGGATGGTGAAACGTGAGGGCCGGAAAGCGGCGCTCCATTGTGTAGGGCGCAGGCGGGTTTGGCGAACCTGTGACACGCGAAGTGGTCCAGAGTGGACGGCCCATAGCTGCCATGGCAACCGATGGCAGACTTCCGATGCCAAATGCAGCCAGTCCGCCCATGGCAAGCAGTTGGATGCAGCGGTCAAAACGGAGCGTGCTGGGCGCCATCGCCGTTAGCGCCGACACTGCGACTCCGAATTTCATCCGGTTCATTCCGGGCAAGTGTGCACGTTGTTGGTGCGTTTTGCCCGAAAAATTTGCGCCTGCTCAAGGCGGGGGGCGTGATTAAAAGTGGGTGAACGGGCGACTAGAAAGTCGCCCAACCTGCCGGCTGAAAGCCGGCGCTACGCGTAGCGCCGGCTTTCAGCCGGCAGGTTGGGGGACATTCCTGTCCCCAGT
>Ga0137432_1000053_pt1 | contig 89761 bp, 75 predicted proteins | sample EasRivERMZT820_2_FD_102337 | JGI IMG/M metagenome (GOLD analysis project Ga0137432, IMG submission 102337) | Soil microbial communities from meander-bound floodplain in the East River, Colorado, USA - East River MetaG ERMZT820_2 | ecosystem: Environmental > Terrestrial > Soil > Floodplain ... | reverse complement strand
AGGGAAGCCGATGAGCGAGAAGATCAGGCTCAAGCTCACCATGGCGAGGAACAAGCCTGCGAGCATCGTGCAGACGACCCGCAGCCGCCGGCGGAGGAGTCGGTAGAGGTCGCCTTCTTCGACCGCGCCCGACCATGGCACGAGCTCCACGCGCACGCGCCCGGCCGGCGTGCCGGGGGAAGGCTCGACGCGCGGTTCCTGCTTCGCCGCGCCCTCGATGACAGGATCTGGCATGCGCAACGCCCCGCTTGCTGAGGTTTGCCTTCGCCCAGGTCGACCGAGTCCCAGTTGCCTCGAGAATACGCCGGGTCTGCAGCCGGGGAACTACGGCACCTGCGCGCCGTCCTCCGGCAAGCTTTCGGGTCCTTTCGGCGTCGGATAGATCTCTTCGTCGCTGCCGGCCGCGTGCCCCTTCGGGAAGCCCCAGAACGGATCGAATGCGCACCGGAGACGTCGAGTTCCCGGCGTGCGATAGGACCCCGTCGTGACCAGGTCCCAGTCCTTCTCGACGCCAGCAGCCACCGCCAACACCCACCCGACCGGCATCGCGACGATCGCGAGCGGAATCGAAAAGCAGGAAGAACCGGCATCGGACGAATGCCACGCCATGCTGCCGATCGACTGCACCGGCCCCGTCACCAGCGCCGCCGTCGTCATGCACCCGCACTGGAGCATGGCCCCTATCAGCACGACGGATCTGGTGAAGTACATCTGGCGTGCGCTCCGTCCGCCGAACGTCCGCGCATCACCCGACCTTCATCGGCCGCCGTCCTTCTGCTTTGTCTCGACGGCAAAGTGCAGCGGCGTGCCCTTCGGCAACAGCTTCTCGACGAAGGCGATCCGGTTCGGGATGGCGCGCGTGATCTTGTCCGCGTCCTTCTTCGGGATCCGCTTCGGATGATGGATGAGCGCGAAGGCGAAGAGCGCCGACTCCGCCAGGTCCTCGCCCTTCGGGTTCTTCATGGCGTACTTGGTGATGAAGCAACCGTCTTTCTTCTGCGCATCCAGCCATTCCGCCGACAATTCGTGCGTCTTGTCCCAGGCGGCATGCACCGACTCGTGGAAGACCGTCTCCTCCAGGTCGTGCGTCGCGATCCGCTTCGTTGCATTGTCCGAATAGAAGATGATCACTCCATCGTCGCTGAAGGCCGTCACGTCCTCGCCTCCCTTGTGGACGACCACGCGGTCGACACCCCGGCGCAGCGCCGTGGGGAGCTTGCCGAGCCGCGGCGTGTAGCGAAGCGCCTCCTTGCGAGCGGCGTCCTGGGTCTTGAAGTCGCCGTCGATCGCCAGGTGGACGCGCGTCCTGTCGTTGAAGTGGGCCACGAAGAGGAAGGCCTGCTGCCGGAGCGGGGCGGAATCGTCCGACTTGTCGGGCATCTCGGCTTGTCCCTGGCCCTTGTCTTCCAGGCGGACGAAGGTGTCGGGGTCCGTATCGAGGATGAAGTCGAACTCCGTCCCGACGACGGAGGAAGGGTAGAGCGGCTCGTCACCGACCGAAGCGGGCTGGAACGCCAGCAGCAGGAGGAGCACCGCCGAGATCGCGCTGCGTGACCTCGACGTCGAGCGTCCGGCAATGACGGCGAATGACGCGGCCGGAAGCCGAAGCGGATGCAGCCGATTCATGGGCCCCTCCGCCGAGTTACGTCCAACGTCCTGCGCATCACCTGCATGGACCCGGTCCGAGACCGCGCGACTTTCTACCACCCTGCCCACGGCACTGGCAGGAGCCTGCGCTTGTCCGGCGGTTTCCTCCTAGCCGTTCATCGACCCGCGGAGCTTCATCCCGAGCCGCGCGGCAATGGTCTCGACGACGTCGGCGATTCCGGGAGTCTCCGACTCGTCGTAGGCCGCCCGCAGCTGGGCGCGCGCTTCGTCCTGCGAGCCGAGCTCATGGGCCAGCATCGCATGCACGATGCGAGCGAGACCGGGAGCCAGTCCCGGAACTTTCGGTGAGGTCCGGACCCGTTCGTAGAGCATCGCCTTCGAACCGAGACTCGCGAGGTAAGGAACGGCGTACTCGCGAACCATGGACTCCGCGGCGCTTGCCATCTCCTCGAGTCGCGTCGCACGCGTCACGGACCAGTCGACGAGTCGGCGGTCCGGAACCAGCTCTGCAATCCCTGCGACCAGCGGAAAGTACGCGGTATTCGGGTTCTTCGGGAATCCGCGCCCGCACCAGTACGAGTAAAGCGACGGGATGGAGACATGGACTGACAGGGAGAACCCACCGCGATCTGCACTGGCCCAGCGGTCACCGGATACTGCAACTCCGTGAAAGACGTCCGCCGTCGGCCGGTACATGTGCAGACCCGATTTCGCGAAGCCAAGCGGCTTCAAGACGTGTCGATGCAAGTGCATCGAGACGACGCGGGTCGCTTCCTGCGTCACGGTCGGCCGTATGCCACCGTGTCCGACTTCAGACGGCATTCTCGACCCGCCTTCCGACGTACGCGATCCTGGAAAGCCGTCGTTCGGCCGCCAGGGCATGGACCACCGCGAGGAACTGCTGAATCGCTTCGTACGTCGCCTCGGTCTCCAGGCCTACGAGCGCCGCACGCTGCTCTTCGCGTGCAGCACGCCACCGCCTCGACGTCTCCACGACTCCGGCCGTCACGTCCGCGGTACGTTCGATTCCATAGCCCGTCTCCCGCAGTTGCGAGTCGTTCGCTCCTGGGACGCTGAACACGAAGTATCCGATCGAGCTCCGCGCGGCGAGCTCGGCGTTGGAGACGAGACCCGTCAGCACGACCGGATCGGTGAACAAGCACCGGCCGCCGACCTCGAGCACGCGCCTCCACTCCTGGAGCACCCTGCGTCGGTCCCGGAAGTGATTGATCGCGTCATTGCAGATCACGGCGTCGAACGACCGGTCCGGAAACGGCAGCGGACCGTCAGCATCCGCAGTCAGGAACTCTACCTGCGGAACCGCGGGCCTCGATTTCGCGCGTCTGCGGGCGGCCACGATCGCCAGCGCGTTGATATCCGTACCGATGACTGCCGCGCCTCGCTGCTCCGCAATCCGTGTCGCGAGTCCTCCGGAGCCGCACGCCACTTCGAGCACCCGCTGGCCGGCCTCGATCTCGAGCCAGTCGCAGAAGCGGTCGCACTCTTCCGCCGTGATCCAGCTCTCCTGCCCGAGATCTACGCAAAAAGTCTTGGCGCGAATCGACCGATACACGTCGTGATCGAGTCGGTCGTAGTGGCTGTCGTACAGATCGACCGGCGCCTTCACGGCATCGGAACCCCTTCGCTGCCCGTCTAGCGACTCCGGGTCACCCGCGAAGACGCGAAGTCTACCCGTAGGTGTCCGTCCACGGTGCCAGCGGCTTCGGCAGGTGCATCCGAATGTTAGCCATGACGCAACTGCACCATTGCCGCGTCTACGGCCGCGTCGCCCACGAGGTGCCGAACTTCGTCCTCGACGCCGTGATGACTCCATCGAAATCGACTTCGGGCGTTGATGGCGCGAGGTTGCAGCGGTAATTGCAGGGATCGAACCTCTCCTTGGTCAGCGACCAAGCACAGCACTCTACCCCGCGAAAGGTCGTACTTCGTCGCCCCGATCTCCGCATCCCCGTGCGTCCACCTGAAAGTCAATGGTTCGCTAACACGAAACGAATACGTCTCCGTGTGGTGACCATTCTCACGACTGAATCCGACGCCCGAACAATCTCCTGGGAGTTCCATGACAACGACAAGACTTATTCCAACGTCATCAAGCTCGTACTTTACTCGGTACTTTCCAATCTGATACTCCCCGCCAACGCCGTCGCGCGGAGGATCATCCGGAGAAACATAACCCAGCATGCCGAGCGCAATGCACACGATGGTGACGGCAGCATACCTGGACGCAGCACCTAGACGTCCGAATTGCGACGCATTGCGCGTACGCGCGACGTCTGTCAGCGTTATTGCCACCAACGCAGCCACACCGAGGACGGTGATTCCAAGGCCAACCGCGGGCCTCACATTTGGCTGAATCACGAGCGCGACGTAGCACGAAGCGCCCATTGCGAAACCACCAGTGCCTGCAACAACTTGTGTGTTGCGCAGCTTGACAGCATCGCGACGCGTTCGAAACCATGCGATCAGCGCCACTGTGATCGCACACAACGCAACCCACGGATTACAGCCGGTCCAGCCAGTCACCTCGCTTGCGACTCCTCCACCTGATCCAAAGTCATACGAAGCTCGGCCTTCTTGCCATGGAAGCCAAGACGCAGCGACGACCGTCGTCGCACAAATCGTCGCAATGATTGCGTCGCGTCTCAGAACCACCGTACCTCGTGTATGGCTAACGGTCGCGGACCACCTGAAAAGACGCGTGCAGAGTCCGTTCGGCGGTCGACCACGGCACCCGCCGCTTTTGCAGGTGCGTCCGCATGTCAGGACGCAAAGTCCTTCCTGAATGCCCCACTCCTCGCGTGCACATCCTATTTTTCATGATGGTGTTCACCTTTGTCAGCAGGCAATGTTGGATAGTTCTCTTGCCCAATAGGTGGTCCCTTCGGGAATCCCCACCAAGGGTCAAAGACCCACCGAACACGCCTCGTTCCTGGCGTGAAGTAACTGCCTGTCGACACGAAGTCCGCATCCTTCTCGACGCCCTCGCAGACGGCTCGAACCCAGCCGACGGGTACCAGGAGAATCGCAAACGGAATCGCGAGGCACGTCGAACCAGCCTCAGTACCGTGCCATGCCATGCTGACGAAAGACGTCACTGGCCCGGTGACGAGCGCCGCCGAGGTCATGCATCCGCACTGCAGCATCGCTACGGCAAGCGCCATTGACTTCGTCACACGCATCGACCATGCGTCCTTTCGGCCTGACGACCGCGGATCAGCTGCAAGGACGCGGACGTCCAGCGTTCGGCGGCCGGCCACCGCTCCCGCGGCCTTGGCAGCTGCATCCGCATGTTAGCCGGCGTCACCTTTGCCCTTGTTTGAGCCTTTGTATGAGGCCCACCAGAACCATCCCACGCCAGCACCGACTGCGCATCCGAGCGGCCCTGTGATGAAAACACCCAGCAGCGGCCCCTGATTCGAGCTGGGATCGAAGATCCCGGGGCCGAAGTAGCCGCCAGCGAATCCGACGAACCCTACTATGACGGCACCCATAAGCATGGCCCCCCGCGGTTCGTCAGCGCTGCGAAGTGATCGTCCCCGCACGGTGGTTGCCGCCACGCCAGCCTGACTTCGAGCGCCCGTCACCGGTCGGATTGATCCTTCTATCGACGACAGCGAGCGCCAGACGAACAGCGCCACGAGAGCAGAGACAAAGAGCGCAACCAGCAACGCACCCCACGACGGCCATCCAATTCCCACGAGGCGCGAGCCGAGAATCATGTGTGCGGCGCCAAGTGTCACGTATCCCACAAACCCCGTAAGCATCACGCGAGATGACCTACGCATTGCATCCACCTGCACGGGAGCCATCCGCGTCGCCACGTCGAACTTGCGAACTGCACCCTACGCCCGGCTGACTTCAATTCGGCAGAATCCTACCGTTGCTGTCGTGCGGTCCCTTCAGCACTTCGGGAAGTGGAGGATCATCCACGCCACGAATGCCGGCCACGCGAGGCCGGTGAGGCCCAAGAGCGCCCGCACGCCGCGATTCCAGCCGCGCCGCGTACCGAGGATCGCGAGCGCCATCAAGGCCGGCACGATGCAGCAGGCGAGGACCGTATTTCGGTAGCCGGCGTCCTGCCAGAGACTCCCATCCGAGCCGCCGCCGGACTGGAACATCAGAATCAACGGCAGCAGGCTCACGACTTCGAGGAACACGAAGAAGCCGAGTGCCAATCTCCCGCTCCGCGGCTTCACGACCTCCGTGTCGTCGGTCACGAATCCAGCCCTCCGACTCAAGACGCTTGCGGCGTCACTTGGCGAGCGGGGCGCCCGCCCGGCTCCTCCAGCGCCGCGACGATCGCCGCGACGATCCGGCGGTTCTCCGGCGGCGTGCGGACCGCGACGCGGATGAAGCGGTCGGCGAGGACGCGGCTGGTCGCGCCGGCGTCGCGCAGGAAGACGCCGCGACGGCGGCAGCGCTCGACGAGGCGGGACGCGGCGGTGCGCGATACGTCGCCTTCGAGCTCCGGCAGCCGCAGCAGCAGCCAGTTCGCGCACGAGTCGAAAAGGTCGACGCCGCTTCCTTGCAGCGTTCGCTCGAGGTCGCGCCGCAGCTCCGCGCGCCAGGCGTGGACCTCTGCGCGCCGGCCGCGGTACCACTCCTCGCTCTCGAGCGCCGCGACCGCTGCGACCTGCGCAGGCAAACCGATGCACCAAGGCGGCGTTGCGCGGCGCAGGTCGGCGACGAGCGATTCGGGACCGACGGCGTAGGCGACGCGCATGCCGCTCAGCGCGTACGCCTTCGAAAGCGTCTTGCAGACGACGACGTTGCGCGACGCGGCGGCCTTCGCCTCGATCGTGAGCCGCGAGTCGGCGTAGTCGACGTACGCCTCGTCGATCCACGCGATCGTCCGTTCCGGAAGCCGGTCGAGGAATGCATCGAGCGCGCCACGTTGCAAAACGGTTCCGGTGGGATTGTTGGGATGGACGAGGACGACGAGGTCGAACGCGCGCTCGTCCGATCGGGCGGCGTCATCGCGCCCGGCCGGCGCCGCGAGCCGCCGCGACAGCGCCTCGAGGTCGAGCGCGAATCGATCGCGGGCGGCGAGCTCGAAGCGCTCGACGGTCGCACCGACGACCTGCTCGGCGACGTGCGCGTACTCGCCGTAGCTCGGATCGACAACGAGGACGCGCGAACGAGGAGAGAGCCAGCGAGCGAAGGCCCGGAAGATCAGGTCGGAGGAGCCGGCGCCGTACGCGACACTCGACTCGGGGACGCCTCGCACGCGGGCGATCACCCGGCGCAGCCCCTCCGCGTGCACGGGCGGCGACGTGCGCGCGAGCCAGCCAGGGTCCTGTCCCAATGCGGCCAGCACGCGCGGCGACGGCGGGAACGGCGCGTCGAGGACGTCGGCGTTCACGATTGCGGCGCGCCGTGACAGGTCGTCGAACTCCTCGCCGATCGCCTCGAAGAACGCGCCGCCGTGGAAGCACGCCCCGTTCGCCTTCGCGCTCCCCGCCATCACCGCTTCCCCCCCGCTCCGCTCGCGACCGTCGCTCCGTTCGCCAGCGAAGCCCCGAAGAACTCGTTCACGAGCGTGAACGCGACCATCGTGGCGACGACGATGCCGAGGGTCGCGATCGCGCGCCAGCCGACGTCGTGGGGGACGTAGTTCCAGACCGACAGGATGCAGAAGGTCCCGGCGCCGAAGATCGAGAGCGAGATCATCGCGAACGAGAAGGTCCGTACGCGACGCGGATCGAAGACGCCGACGCGGGGCCGCGGCTCGCGAGGATTCGGGAGTCCCGAAGGACGCGCGCCGGCTCGCGACAGGGGCTCGGGAACATCGGGACGGTCGCCATTCATCGCACGCTCCTCATGGATCGCCACGCCTCGCCGGATCGGAAGAAATCGTCGTGAGCGAGCGAACGGACGATCGACTCACTCACGACGCGGATCCGGCGGGGCGGCGCGCGCTGGCACGTCGCGTTCCGCGGCGCGCGCGCCCGGTTCGCGAATGGCGATTCGCGATGGATTCCCCCGCCTACGCCGGCGACTTGAACCGCACCGCCTCCAGCACCACCTCGTGCAGCGCCGTCCCGTTGCTCGCGAGCACGTCGCCGCGCCGCAGCATGTCGCCGCCGCCGGCCATGTCGGTGACGCGGCCGCCGGCCTCGGTGACGAGCAGCGCGCCCGCGGCGATGTCCCACGCATGGAGGTAGGGCTCCCAGTAGGCGTCGTAGTGGCCGGCGGCGACGCAGGCGAGGTCGAGCGCGGCGCTGCCGGTGCGGCGGATGTCGCGGCAGCGCAGGATCAGGTCGTCGAAGGCGCGGACGTTGTTCTCGACCACCTCGTTGCGCTGGTAGGCGAAGCCGGTGGCGAGGAGCGCCTCGCGCAGCCCGGCGTTCTTCGAGACGTGCAGGCGCTCGCCGTTGCGGGTCGCGCCGGCGCCGCGCTCGGCCTCGTAGGTCTCGCGCAGCGCGGCGGCGTGCACCACGCCGGCCAGCAGCTCCTCGCCGCGCCGCACCGCGATCGAGACGCAGAAGATCGGCAGCCCGTGCGCGAAGTTCACGGTGCCGTCGAGCGGGTCGACGATCCACTCGTGGACGCCGCTCGCCGCGCGCCCCCCCTCCTCCTCGGCGACGATGCGGTGGTCGGGGAAGCGGCGCGCGAGCTCGTCCACGATCCAGCGCTCGGCGGCGAGGTCGGCGTCGGTGACGGGGTTGCGCCGGCTCTTGAGCTTCACCTCCGACGGATCGAAGGTGCGCCAGTGCTTCAGGTGGATCTCGCCGGCACGCAGCGCGAGCTCGCGCGCCACCGCGATCAGCGACTCGGCCATCGCGCCGCCTCTCCGCGCGCCCCGCGTCCGCGGTCGCTCACTTCCCCTCGACGCGCGGCAGCGCGACGATCGCGCGGCAGAGGTCGTCCTGCACGCGCTTCATCTCGGCGTTGGCCCCCTTGAAGCCGTTGATCAGGATCGAGAAGGCGAAGACCTCGCGGTCGGCGCCGCCGTCGGTGAAGGCGCGCTCGCTCGCGGCCGCCTTCGAAGCGCCCTTCTCGCCGCCCTTCTCTCCCGCGCCCTTGCCGCCGACCTTCTCCCCGCCGCCCGGCACGCCGCCGCCCGCCGCGCCGCCGATGTCGCCCGCCAGCGCGAAGCCCGAGAGCGCCGAGACCTGGTTGATGAAGCCGGTCTTGGCGCGCACCCGGTAGACCATCGCCGGATCGCTCATCCGCTTCTCGAGCGTCCCGTCGACGCCGCTGATCGGGAGGCAGCGCACGTAGTCGTCGCGCCACGGCGCCGCATACGCCTTGACCAGCAGCGCGCCGAGGAACGCCGGCGTCACGCTGTCGAGGTGGGAGAGGCCGGAGCCGTCGACGACCTTCACGTTGGCGCCGTCGACGCCGAGCTCCTTGCAGAGCGCGGCCACCAGCTCGCCGCCGTGCTCGTCGGTGCCGACGCCGAAGCGCACGGCGGCGCAGCACTTGAGCAGGTGCTCGGCGATCGTGTTGTCGCTCTCCTTGCCGCAGCGCTGCAGCGCCGGGAGGAGCGGGCTGCGCCGCGTGAAGAGCGTGCGCGCCTTCGCGTCGGGCTGCTCGTCGGGCGCGGCGCGCCGGACGGCGCCCGCGACGATCACGCCGGCGCGCTCGAGCGCGGCGCGGTAGGCGTTGCCGAAGAAGAGCGGCGGGTCGGCGACCGGCAGCTTCGCCGTCGCGACGCCGACCTCGTTGCCGACGCTGCCGCGGATGCGCAGCGTCCCCTGCGCGTCGGGCGGCACGATCCCGACCTGGAACTGCGAGCCGTTGGCCGGCGCGAGGTCGGTGAGCAGGCGCCAGCCGAAGACCGGCGGGCGCAACTCGGCGGTCGGCGACTGCCCCGCGTGCGTCGTGACGCGCACGTGCAGGCAGTTGCCGCCGAGCGAGAGCGCGGCGACCGGCGCGGCGTACTCTTCCTCGAGCTGGTTCTGCGGCCAGCCGTCCGGGATGAACTGGCGGTCGAAGAGGCGGTCGTCGACGACGAGGTCGCCCTTCACGTGGCGCACCCCCGCGAGCTGCGCCGCCTCGACGAACGGCACGAGCGGCGCGTTCTCGTCCTCGGTCTCGAAGAAGGCGGGCTGCAGCGTCGGGTCGCCGCCGCCGCGCACCCACAGGTCGCCCTCGAGCCGCCCCCCCTCGACGATCGGGCCGCCCGCGACGAGCTGCGTCTGGAAGTTCCACTCGGGCCCGAGGATCTGCAGGCTCAGGTAGAGCGTGACGAGCTTCAGGTTCGAGGCGGGCGCGAAGGCGCGGTTCACGTTGCGCGAGCCGACGCGCGCGTCGCGCGTGAGCGAGCGCAGCTCGATCCCGACCGTGGCGCCGTCGAGCTCCTTGCGCGAGAGGATCTTGGCGACCGCCGCGTTGAACCGCTCCGTGCGCGGATCGTCGCCGCCCTTCGCGCGCGCCGCCGGCGCCGCGATCGCGAGCGCGAGCACGACGCCCGCGAACGAGGAGGCGAACCGAACCGACCGTACGCGCTCGACCACGCCCGTCCCTCCCGGAACCGCGGATTGCGATCGTATCACCGGTTGATTCCCTCCTGCTTCGGTCGCTTCTCGACCTCGCTCAGCAGGTGGACGAGGCCGGTGACGACGCGCGCCGTCTCCGCGATCTTGGGGAATACGATCTTGTCCATCGTGTCGGTCACGCGGTGGTAGTCCTCGTGCTCCTTCGGTTCCATGAAGAAGAGGACGGGGATGCCGAGGCGATAGAACTCGTACTGGTCGCTGCGCTCGAAGTACTGCATGCCGCCGTCGCCGACGGCGAGCTTCGCGCGCGACAGCTTGAGCGCGCGCCGCGTGAGCTGGGCGAACTCGTCGGAGTACTTGAGGCCGGCGGCGTCGATGTCGTGCGGGCGGCCGCGCCCGACCATGTCCATATTCACCATCGCGACGATCTTGTCGGCCGGCATGAGCGGCTTCTTGCAGAACGCCGCGGCGCCGAGCAGCCCCTTCTCCTCGCCGGCGAAGTGGATCAGGAGGATCGAGCGCTTGAACTTCACCGCCGGGTCGCCGATCGCCTCCCCGATCGCGAGCAGGCAGCTCGTCCCCGAGCCGTTGTCGTCGGCGCCGCGGTAGATGCGGCCGTACTCGTCGACGCCGAGGTGGTCGTAGTGGGCCCCGACCACGATCCACTCGTCGGCGAACTTGGGATCGTCGCCGCGCTTGCAGGCCACCACGTCCTGGACCTTGGCCTGCAGCTCGCGGACCTCGACCTTCAGGCGAACGCGCACGCCGTCGACTTTCCGCGGGCCCGGCTTGAGAGACGCGTCGATCGCGCGCTGCCACTCGAGCAGCTTGCCCGCGCCGAAGAGCTTCTCCCCGATCGCGGCCGAGCAGTGGACGACCGGGATCTTCGGGCCGGGCCGGCCGCCCGGGTTGCGCTGCTCGCCGTAGCGCGGCAGCTCGCCGCGCAGCGCCCCGAGCTCCTTGTGGTTGTCCGGATCGGTGAAGACGAGGACGGCCGCGGCCCCCTTCTCCTGCGCCGCCGCCCACTTGCGCGTGATCGCCCCCTCCTTCGTCCACGCCTTGCCGTCGAAGCGCGCGCCGTCCTTGTTCTCGCGCGGCTCGTGCAGGAGGACGGCGACGACCTTGTCCTTCACGTCGACGCCCTTGAAGTCGTCCCAGCTCTCCTCCGCGTCGGCGATGCCGTAGCCGGCGAAGACGACGTCGCCGTCGACCTTGCCGCTCGCGGAGTTGCGGACCGGGACGAAGTCGTCGCCCGGCAGGAAGACCTCGGGCTCGCCGGTGCGCACGATCGCGACGTAGTCGTCGTCGCTCCACGTCCGGGTCGGCACCTCGAAGTCGTAGAGGAAGCTGCCCCCCTCGCCGGCGCCGACGAGCCCGTACTTCGTGTGGTGCTCGACCAGATAGTCGCGCGCCTTCGTGAGCCCCTCCTGTCCCGTGTCGCGACCGGCGCACTCCTCCGACGTGAGGAACCCCACGTGCTTCTTCAGCGACTCGACCTTGATCTGCTCGAGGCGCGCCTTGAGCGGCGCCGGCAGGACGTCCTCGCCCGCGCGCGCCAGTCCCGCGAGGCCCGCGGCGAGCGCGACCGCGAGCAGCAGCGGCGCGCCGCGCGCGAGCAGCGTCTTCAAGTTGCGGGGCGCGCCTCTCACAGCGGGATCCTCAAGCCGTCGTGGGCCAGCACGAGCGGCCCGGTCCAGTGCTCGCGCGCGACGGCGCGCAGGTCGCCGCGGTCGGTCTCGGGATAGAAGTGCGTGAGCACCAGCTCCTTGCACCCCGCCTGCGCGCCGATGCGCGCCGCGTGCGACGGGGTGAGGTGGCGCGCCGTGTCGCTCCCCTCCGGCAGCGCCGCTTCGAGCACGTAGACGTCGCTCCCCTTGCCGAGCTCGACCGGCGCGTCGCCGAGCCCCGTGTCGCCCGAGTAGGCGACGGTGCGCGCGTGGCCGCGCAGGCGGTAGCCGAGGCTGTGGCCGAGGTGGGGCATGCGCAGCGCGACGCCTTCGAGCTTCTGGTGCTCGAGCGCGACCGCGAACGGCCCCGGCTCGAGCTCGACGAACGCGAGCCGCTCCGCCGTAAGCTCGACCCAGCTTCCGAAGAGCGCCTTCCCGCGGTGGACGAGGTCGGCGATGCCGGTCGGCCCGACCACGGTGAGCTTGCAGTGGGCGAGCGCCGGGTGGCGCAGCGCGAACAGCAAAGCAAAGACGTCGAGCACGTGGTCGACGTGGAAGTGGGTGACGAGGACGGCGCGCAGCGAGGCGACGAGCACGCCCATGCGGGCCGCGGCGCGCACGCTGCCCGGCCCCGGATCGACCAGCACGCCGCGCCCGTCCGCCATCCGCAACAGATGTCCCGGCGAGCCGCGCGTCGCCGTCGGCAGCGACGTGCCCGAGCCCAGCACGATCCACTCGACGGGGTGCGTCGCGCGTGGATCCAAGGGAACGTCACTCCGCTCGCGGCGCCTTCGCGTCGGCGTAGCCCTTGGGGTGGGCCGAGAGCCACTTCCAGGCGTGCGCCACCACGTCGGCGATGTTCGTCCACTTGGGCTCGAACGCGAGCACGCGTTTCGCCTTGTCGCCGCCGCAGATCAGGACGGGCGGATCGCCCGCGCGGCGCGCCTTCACGACGAATTCGATCTTCGCGCCGGTCACGGTACGCGCGGCCGCGATCACCTCGAGCACGCTGCTGCCGCGCTTCGTCCCGAGGTTGATCGCCTCGAAGAGGCCCGGCTTCATGACCGTGAGCGCCTTCTGGTGGGCGTTCGCGAGGTCCTCGACGTGGACGTAGTCGCGCACGCAGGTGCCGTCCGGCGTGGGATAGTCGTCGCCGTAGACCTCGAGCGGCCGCTGCCCGCCCGAGAGGACGCTGCGCAGGATGTTGGGGATCAGGTGGGTCTCGGGCTCGTGCCACTCGCCGAGGCGGCCCTGCGGGTCGGCGCCGGCCGCGTTGAAGTAGCGCAGCGCGACGGCGGCGAAGCCGTAGGCGCGGCAGTACATCTCGAGCTGCTCCTCGCAGAAGCGCTTGGTGATCCCGTAGGGGTTGATGGGCCGGCGCTCGAGCTCCTCGGTGATCGGCATCCTCTCGGGGACGCCGTACGTCGCGCAGGTCGACGAGAAGACGATCCGCTTCACTCCGGTCGCGCGCATCGCTTCCAATAGTTGGTGCATGCCGAGCGCGTTGTCGCGCACGTACTTGGCGGGGTCGTGCACCGACTCGCCGACGTAGCAGCGCGCGGCGAAGTGCATCACCGCGTCGACCTTCTGCTCCCGGATCGTCTTCTCGAGGAGCGGACGCTCGGAGAGGTCCCCTTGGATGACCGGGACGCCGGCGGCGACGGCGCCGCGGTGGCCCTCCTTCAGGTCGTCGAAGACGGCGACCGGCTGTCCCGCGGCGCGCAGCGCGAGCACGGCGTGGCTGCCGATGTAGCCGGCTCCGCCGGTGACCAGGATCATGAGCGCGGGCTCTCCGTCGGATTCCGGCGCGGCATCCTACAATCCCGCCCCCCTCACCCTCGGAAGGAGAGTCCCGCATGGCCGCTCCGGCGCCCGCGCCGCTGCGCGAAGTCTCGATCCCCGGCGCGAGGCTCGTCCATCGCGGAAAGGTGCGCGACATCTTCGAGCTCGGGAGCCACCTGCTGCTCGTCGCGACCGACCGCGTTTCCGCCTTCGACGTGGTCCTCGACGACCTGCTGCCCGACAAGGGCGAGGTGCTCAATCGCATCAGCGAGTTCTGGTTCAAGCGCTTCGAGGCGACGCGGAAGGGCTTCCGCCACCACCTGATCACGATCGACGTCCGCCAGATGCCGCCGCCGCTGCCGAAGCACCTCGAGCTGCAGGGCCGCTCGATGCTCGGCAGGAAGGTGAAGCCGGTGCTGGCCGAGTTCGTGGTGCGCGGCTACCTCGCCGGCTCGGGCTGGAAGGACTACCAGCAGTCGGGCGCCGTCTGCGGGATCGAGCTCCCCGCCGGCCTGAAGGAGAGCAGCAAGCTCCCCGAGCCGCTCTTCACGCCGAGCACCAAGGCGCCCAAGGGCCAGCACGACGAGAACGTCGACTTCGAGCAGCTCGCGCGGATCGTCGGCGCCGACACGGCGAAGCAGGCGCGCGACCTCGTGGTCTCCATGTATGTGGAAGCGGCGCAGTTCGCCGAGTCGCGCGGGATCCTGCTCGCCGACACCAAGATCGAGCTCGGCGCCGACGCGGACGGGCTGCTCGTGATCGACGAGCTCTTCACGCCCGACAGCTCGCGCTTCTGGGACGCGCGCCGCTGGGAGCCGGGCCGCTCGCCGCCGAGCTACGACAAGCAGATCATCCGTGATGCCCTGGTCGCGATGAACTTCAACAAGAAGCCGCCGGCGCCGCGCCTCGAGAAGCAGACGCTCGACCGGGCGGCGGCCGCCTACCGCGAGATCTTCGAGCGGCTCACCGGGACGCCGTTCGTTCGGATGGCCGGCTGAGCCCAGCCTCTTCGGACCCGTTCGGGAGCGAGCAGACGATGGCGAGCGCGAAGGTCGGGATCGTGATGGGTTCGGCGTCGGACCTGCCCAAGCTCGAGAAGGCGATCGACGTCCTGAAGGGGCTCGGCATCTCGTGCGAGGTGCGCGTGATGTCGGCGCACCGCACGCCCGAGGACGTCGGCGCGTGGGCCGGCGGCGCGAGCGGGCGCGGCATGAAGGTGATCATCGCGGCGGCCGGCGGCGCGGCGCACCTCGCCGGCGCCGTCGCGGCGCGCACGCTCCTGCCGGTGATCGGGATCCCGATCGCGACCGAGCCGTTCCAGGGGCTCGACGCGCTGCTCGCGACGGTGCAGATGCCGCCGGGCGTGCCGGTCGCGACGGTCGCGGCCGGCGCTTGGGGCGCCGAGAACGCGGCGCTGCTCGCGGCGCAGATCCTCGCCGTCGGCGACCCCGAGCTGCGCGCCCGCCTCGAGAGCGACCGGGCGACCCGCGCCGAGAAGGCGCGCGCCGCCGACCGCTCGCTCCAGGCGGGACGGCCCGACGGGAAATAATGGCGGTGAAACGGCTTCCCCTCGCGGCTGCCGCGGCGAACGCCCGCTACAGGACGGCCCTGCGCGGTTCGAAGAGCCGACTCACGATCGGGAGAAGTGCCGTCCGCAGTGGCCAGGCCGGGCCGAGTCGATAGGCTCGCGCCGTCGGGGAACGGATCGATGCCCGTTGCGACCATCGATTGGAAGGGAGATCTGCCCGGCCACGCCGTGCTGATCGACCAGACGCTCCTCCCGACGAAGCTCGAGTACCTCGAGCTCGCCACCGCCGAGCAGATGTGGGAGGCGATCAAGGTGCTGCGCGTGCGCGGCGCCCCGGCCATCGGGATCGCGGCCGCGTACGGCCTCGTGCTCGGCGTGCAGGAGTTCCGCGGCGACGACCGCGCGAAGTTCGCCGCCGAGGTCGCGCGCGTCGACCACTACCTGCGGACGTCGCGTCCCACTGCGGTCAATCTCTTCTGGGCGCTCGACCGGATGCGGCGGCGGCACGCGGCCGAAGAGAAGCAGCCTGTCGAGGCGCAGAAGCGCGCGCTCCTGCAGGAGGCGCGCGCGATCCAGGACGAGGACAAGAAGATCTGCCGCGCGATCGGGCGGCACGGCGCGAAGCTCATCGCGGACGGGACGGTCGCGCTGACCCACTGCAACGCGGGCGGGCTCGCGACGGCCGACTACGGGACGGCGCTCGCCGTCTTCTTCGCGGCGCACGAGCAGGGCCGGCGCTTCCGCGTCTTTGCCGACGAGACGCGGCCGCTGCTGCAGGGCGCGCGCCTCACGGCGTGGGAGCTCGACCAGGCCGGCATCGACGCGACGCTCATCTGCGACGACATGGCGGCGGTCGCGATGCGCGACCAGAACGTCAGCCTGGTCGTCGTCGGCGCCGACCGCATCGCGGCGAACGGCGACACCGCGAACAAGATCGGCACCTACGGCGTCGCGACGCTCGCCAAGGCGCACGGCGTCCCGTTCTACGTGGCGGCGCCGATCTCGACGTTCGACCTGAAGATCCGCGACGGGAGGCAGATCCCGATCGAGGAGCGCGATCCCGCCGAGGTGCGCGCCGGCTTCGGCCGCGTCACCGCGCCCGAGCGCGTCAAGGTCTGGAACCCCGCCTTCGACGTCACGCCGCACGAGCTGATCGCCGGCATCGTCACCGAGCACGGAATCCTCGAGCGACCCGACGCCAAGCGGGTCGCCGACTTCTTCGCCCAGCACGTTTCGAAGACACCACGACTGGCATCCGGGGAGGCTGTACGCGATGAGCATCGAACTCAGTGAGAAAAGGCGGCGGCGCAAGAACGAGCGCAACGCCGCGATGTACGACCAGGACGTCTTCGAGCTGCTGCAGGCGATCGACGCCTGGCGCCGCAAGAACGACCGGCAGTTCCCCGCGTGGAGCGAGGTGCTCACGATCCTGAAGGCGCTCGGCTGGCGGAAGGTCGCGGCGCCCGAGGGCGCCGCCGCGAAACCGGTCGAGCCGATCGCGACGGCGAAACTCCTCCCGGCGGGCGACGAGAAGCGGATCTGAGCGCGGCCTAGCGCAGCACGGAATCGAAGAACGAAGCGAGGGCGGCTTTCCCGTCGGGCGAGACGAGGAAGCCGCCCTCGTTGTGTCCACCGCGCAGCTCGGCGAAGCGGGGCGGCGCCCGGCCGGCCGCCTGCGCCGCCGCGGTCGCGGCGGCGAGCAGCCGCTCGACATGAGCGTAGGGGACGATGTCGTCCGCGCGCGAGTGCAGCAGCAGCCACGGGCACTTCACGTCGGCGACCTTGTCGACCGACGCGTAGCGGATGCGCAGGATCCAGCGCACCGGCAGGAACGGGTAGAGCTCGGCCCCCATGTCGGCGATCGAGGTGAAGGTCGACTCGGTCACGAGCCCGGCGAGCGGGCGGCGCCGCGCCAGCTCGATCGCGACCGCGCCGCCGAGCGACTCGCCGAACGCGATGATCGGCAACGGCTTCGCCGGCGGCAGAGCCGCGAGGAAGTCGTAGGCCGCCTCCGCGTCGAGGTAGGTCCCCTCCTCGCTCAGCGAGCCGCCGTTCCCGCCGTAGCCGCGGTAGTCGAAGAGGAGCGTCGTGAATCCGAGGCGCCGCAGCTCCGCGCCCGAGTCGATGCGGTCGCCGATGTTCCCGCCGTTGCCGTGGCAGAAGACGAGGAGGCCGCGCGGCTCCTCCGCCGGCAGGAGCCACGCGTGCAGCGCGACGCCGTCGCGCGTCGTGAGCGTCACGTCGCGATAGGGGATTCTGAGGAGCGACGGCGTGACCTCGGGCGCGCCGGTCGGCAGCCACACGAGCTTCGCCTGGAAGACGACGAGCAGGGTGACGGCGATGACCACGACGGCGACCGCGATCTTGAGCAGCGCGAACACCATGCGGAGCATCCCCGCCATCGGAGCGTCACCCCCACGAGTCGTGCGCGTCTCCTTACCGCGAAGCCCCCGAATCCGGTAACCGCGACCACTCCTCCCCCACCCACAAGGTCCGCCCATGGCACTTTCGCACGCCCTGCTCGCTTCCCTGCTCGTCGCGAGCTCGCTCGCGCCGCCCGCCGGCGACTCGAAGTCGGAGCCGTCGAAGTCATCGAAGTCGAAGAGCTCGTCGGAGCCCGGCCCGCGCGTCGTCGAGCCGGCCGACCGGCGCGCCTTCTACCGCGGCGGCTGGCGGACGCTGCTCCACCGGCGCATCCATCTCCACGTCGAAACCGAGGTGCTGCGCCACGCGCCGCAGCGGTCGGGAGCGAACGGGCGCTGGCTGCGCTTCGACAACCGGTCGGTCGCGCTGGTGATCTCCGCGACCTCCCCCGAATGGAGGAAAGCGCAGCAGGATCTCGGAGACGCCTCGGAGTTCTGCCTGCACGGGACCGTGCGGCTCGCTCCGGCCGGGTCGCGCGCCCCCGCACAGCTCGACGTCGTCTCGATCGAGCGCGCGCCGGGATCGAAGCGGCGCTGACCGGTGGGGGCGGCCGGCACGGCGTATGATCCCGCGACCGAGTCATGGTCGCGACCGTCCCCGCGCCTGCCGCCTCCCCCCCGCTCCTGCGACGGCTCGAGGGACGCCTCGTCGCCGCCCTCCACCGCGGGATCGCCACCCATTATTTGAGGAAGCCCGAGCTCTCGGAGCTGCTCGAGATCAAGTTCCCCGACGTCCGCGCGGTCGCCTGGGCCGCCGCCAACGAGCTCGCTTTCCGCTTCAAGTCGCAGCGCTCCGCCCGCGTCCTCTCGCTCAACGTCGAGACCACCAACTACTGCAACCTGCGCTGCACGATCTGCCCGGTGAACCGCGGCATGGTCCGCCAGAAGCGCTGGCTCGATCCCGCGCTCTTCCGCAGCCTGATCGACCGCACGCCGACGCTGCGCTTCGTCCTGCCGTTCCAGTGGGGCGAGCCGCTGCTCCACCCCGAGATCGACGCGATGGTCCGCTACGCAGCCGACCGCGGCATCCGGTCGATGCTGACGACCAACGGGACGTTGCTCGACGACGCGATGGCGGAGCGGCTGCTCGCGAGCGGCCTCGACCGCCTGACGGTCAGCGTCGACGGCGACGACGCGACGCACGAGCGGATCCGCGACTTCCCGCTGCGCGAGCTGCGCGAGCGCGTCGCGCTGCTGAAGCGGCGGCGCGACGCGGGCCGCCACCGCCTGCGCATCGACGTCTCGATGGTCCTCGACGACGCGACCCGGCCGGCGCTCGACCGCTACCGCGCCGAGTGGAAGGGGATCGCCGACCGCGTGCAGGTGATCCCACGCCTCGCCGCCGGCCCGCGCCGCAACGCCTGCCGCGAGCTCTGGCGCGGCAGCCTCGTCGTGCTGGTCGACGGCACCGTCACCGCGTGCTGCGCCGACAGCGAAGGCGCGCTCGCGCTCGGCAACGCGCTGCGCGACGCGCCGGACCGGATCCTGAACGACGCGCCGTTCCGCGCGCTGCGTCTGCGGCACAAGTGCGGCGACTTCCCGGAGCCGTGCCGCTCCTGCAGCGAGTTCGACGGACGCGACGTCGGCGTGCACGCGAGGTTCGACGCGTGAGCGCCTCGAACGGCGCTCCCGCCCCGTCGCGCCACCCGTCGCGCGCGCCCGCGACCTCGCCGGCCGCGCTCGAGTGGAAGAAGCGCGCCGACCGCTGGCTCGGCGGACCCTGCGTGGGGGTTTGGCGGCTCGCGCGGGCGGGCCGGCCGCCGGCGGCGCCTCCCGACGACGCGCGCCACGTCGTGCTCTGCAAGCTCTGGGGGATCGGCAACCTGGCGATGGTCGTCCCGCTGGTGGCGGCGGTGCGCGCGCGCCATCCGCGGGCGCGCATCACGTTCGTCACGCTGGAGCGCAACCACGCGCTGCTCGCCTCGCAGCCGGGCATCGACCGCATCCTTCCCCTCCGGGACCACGGCCTCCTCGCGCCGCTCGCCGACCTCGCGCGCGCGCGGCGCGTGCTGCGGGACGACCGCGCCGACCTCTTCCTCGATTTCGAGCAGTTCCTGCGCGTCGCCGGCCTGCTCGCCCGCGCCGCCAACGCACGCTGCGTCGTCGGCTTCGACACGCCGGGGCAGGCGCGCGCCGGCCTCTACGACCGGACCGTCCCGCTGCGCAGCGACCTCCACATGGCGCTCGGCTTCGCCGAGCTCGTGCGCGCGGCCGGCATCCCGACCGACGGCGTCGCGACGCACGCGCTCGCGCTCTCCGCCGAAGCGGAGGCCCGGATCGATCGGCTGCTCGCGGCGCGCGGCGCGGCGGCGCTGCCGCGGCCGTGGACCACGCTCCACTCCGGCTCGGGCGACAACTTCCCCGGCCGCCGCTGGCCGGTCGAGCGCTTCGCCGCGACGGCCGCGCGCCTGCACGCCCGCCGCGGCGGCACCTTCTTCGTGACCGGCGGCGCCGGCGAGCGCGCGCTCGCGGCCGCCCTCGCCGCCGAGCTCGCCGCGCACGCCGTCCCGGCGGTGGACCTCGCCAACGCGCTCGACGCGCCGACGCTGCTCGCCTGGATCGCGCGCTGCGACCTCGTCCTCGCCAACGACACCGGACCGGTGCACCTGGCCAACGCCGTCGCGACGCCGGTCGTCGCGCTGTTCGGCCCGAACTCGCCGCAGATCTACGGCCCGCTCGGCCTGCGCCAGCGCGCCCTCTACCACGCGCCGCCCTGCAGCCCCTGTCTCACGAACCAGAACGCGAAGACGTCGCGCTGCACGCTGCCGATCTGCATCCTGCGCATCGACGTCGACGAAGCGGTCGCCGCGGCCGAGGCGCTGCTCGCCGTCGCGCCGAGCGTCGTGCGGCGCGACGCCGCGGCGCTGCGCGGGACGGTCGCGTCGTGAGCGCGCTGGCGCCGGTGCTCGCGGGCGCCCGCCTCGCCGCCGCGCTCTGGCGCGCGCCGCGGCGCGGCCGGCCGCTCAAGGTCACCGCCGTCCTGACCGAGCGCTGCCACCTGCGCTGCGACTTCTGCCGCCTCTGGGAGAAGCCCGACGCCGGCGTCTCCACGTCGACTTGGATCGACTTCTTCCGCGCCAACCCGTTCCTGCGCTGGGTCAATCTCACGGGCGGCGAGCTCTTCGCGAAGGAGCGGCTCGACGAGCTGCTCGACGCGATCGTCGCCGCGCTGCCGAAGCTCGAGCTGCTCGACTTCCCGACGGCGGGTCAGCTTCCCGACGCGACCGAGGCGACGGTGAAGCGGCTGCTCGCGACGCGGCTGCCGCGGCTCGCGGTCACGGTGAGCCTCGACGGCGGGCCCGAGCTGCACGATTCCCTGCGCGGCATGCCAGGCGCATTCGAGCGCGCCTTCGAGACGTTCGCGCGGCTGAGGGGGCTGCTTCCCGCCGCGAAGGGCCGCCTCACCCTGGTCGCCGGCTGCACGCTGACCGAGCGGGCCGAGGAGCAGGAGCGGACGCTCGCCACGGAACTCGGGCGCCGCCTCCCCGACTTCCGCCGCGGCGAGCTCCACTTCAACCTCGCCCACGTCTCGCCGCACTACTACCGCAACGCGGCGGACGGCACGGCCGCGGGGCTGCGCGCGAACGACGGCGCGCTCGCCGTGCTGCGGCGCCGCGCCTCGGCGCACGGCGCGCTCGGCTGGATCGAGCGCAATTATGCGCGTCTCGCTGCGCGCGCTCTTCACGACAACCATCCCCCCATGGGCTGCGACGCGCTCGCGCGCACCGTCTTCGTCGCGCCCAACCTGACGGTCCATCCCTGCACGATCTGGGAGCGGCCGCTCGGCAACCTCGCCGACTTCGGCCTCTCGCTCGAGCGGCTGCTCGCGCGCGCCGAGGTCGACGCGGCGCGCGCTGAGATCGTCGCGCGCCGCTGCCCCGGCTGCTTCAGCCCGTGCGAGGCGGTGCCGTCGATGGTCGCCCATCCGTGGCGGACGACGTTCACGCGCGCGCGCACGCACGCGCGGCCGGCCGGAGCGGCGCCGTGATCCGGAGAGGCCACGGCGCGGTGCTCGCGGCGCAGCTGCGGCGCGGCCGGATCGGCTGGGTCGCGAAAGCGGCGCGCCGCACGCTGGCGCTCGAGCTCGGCGTCGCGCGCGGGCCGCTCTTCGCGACGCTCGCGGTGACCTGGCGCTGCAACTACCGCTGCACCTTCTGCGACCTGCCCGACCGCGCGCACGGCGATCCGCCGCTCGCGACGCTGGTCGAGCGGCTCGAGCTGCTCGAGCGGCGCGGCGCGCTCGCGGTCGGCCTCACCGGCGGCGAGCCGCTGCTCCATCCGCAGCTCTTCGAGGTCGTCGCCGCCGCGCGCCGCCTCGGCCTTCTGGTCCACCTGAACACGAACGGCTCGCGCCTCGCGGCCGAGCGCGTCGCGCCGCTGCTCGCGGCGGGCCTCCACTCGATCAACGTGAGCCTCGACGGGGCACGTGCCGCGACGCACGACGCGCTGCGCGGCGTGCCGGGCTCGTTCGAGCAGATCCGGGCGACCGTCGCCGCGCTGCTCGCGGACCGTCGCGGCGCATCGCCGCGCCTCGGCCTCGTCATGGCGATCACCGCCTCGAACTGGCGGGAGGTGCGCCCGTTCGCGCGGCTCGCGACCGAGTGGGGCGTCGACGCGGCCGGCTACCTCCCCCACCACGACTTCGTCGCAGGCGAGCCGGAGCTCTCGGCCGCGCGCATCACCTCGGCGGATGCCGGCGACCTCGCACGTGAGCTCGCCGCCGCCGCGGCCGAGAACGCCGTCGTCGACAATTCCGACGGCTACCTGCGCGGCGTCGCGCCCTTCCTCGCCGGCGCGACCACGCCGCAGGAATGCAGCGCGCCGCGCTCCCACCTCGCGCTCGACCCCGAAGGGATCGGATACCCTTGCGTGCCGCTCATGACGCTGCGCCGCGCGGGCGTGCCGGCGGCGGAGCTCGACGCCGATGCGCGGCGCGCGCCGCGGCCGTCGCCCGCCGACCGCGAGGAGGTCTGCCGCCGTTGCTGGTGGAACTGCCACCGCGAGCTCGACCTGACGCTCCGCCGGATCCCCGCGACCGCCTGACCGCCTGGCTCGTCGCGCTGCTCGTCCTGATCCCCCACCTGCGCGGGATCGGCGGCGGCTTCGTCTACGACGACTTTCGCTTCGTCGCGGAGAACCCGGGCATCCAGACGCTCGCGGAGCCGGCCGGTCTCTTCACGTCCAGCGAGAGAATGGCGCTGCCGGTCGACCGCGACATCTGGCGGCCGCTCCGCACCGCCCTCTTCGCGCTCGAATGGAAGTGCTTCGGCGGCCATCCGGCCGGCTTCCACGTGGTGAGCCTGCTGCTCTTCCTGCTCGCCGTGCGCGGCGTCGTCGCGCTCGCGCTGCGGCTGCCGGGGGTCGGGCTCCCGCACGCCGCGGCGGCGGCGCTCCTGTTCGGCGTCCATCCACTGACGGTCGAGAGCGTCGCCTGGATCTCGAGCCAGGGCGACCTGCTCGCGGCCGACTTCGTGCTCGCGGCGCTGCTGGTCGCGGCGCGCCGGCCATGGCTCGCGCTCGTGCTCGCGGCGCTCGCGCTGCTCGGCAAGGAGTCGGCGCTGCCGCTCGCGGCCGTCCTCTACCTCGCGGCGCGCTGGTGGAAGGAGGGGGCGCGGCCACGCGTGGCGGTCGCGGCCGGAGTGGTCGTGCTCACGGGCGCCTTCCTTCTCGCGCGGCAGCACGTCTTGACGCGCGACTTCACATTAGGTGGGCGCGGCCTCGGCCAGGTCGACGCTCCCGTGACGCAGCGGCTGCTGCAGTGCGCGCAGAGCGGCTCGCTCGCGCTCAAGCTCATGGTCTGGCCGCAGCCGCTCGCGATCGCCTACGACGACGACTACCTGCGGCCGCCGTCCGGGATCGACCTGCTCGCCGCCGCACTCAAGCTCGCGGTCGTCGGGCTCGCGCTGCTGCGCACCGCGGCGACGCGGATCCGGACGCGCTTCGCGCTCGCCTTCGCGCTCCTCTTCTTCCTGCCGACGAGCGGGCTCCTGGTCGCGATGAAGGTCCCGCTCGCCGAGCGCTTCCTGCTGCTGCCGCTCGCCGGCATGGCGGTCGCCGTGTCCGCCGCGCTGCCGCTCGCGCTCGCCCCCGCGCCGCTGGTCCGCGCGACGCGCCTCGCGGTGGCGGCGGCGGCGCTGGCGCTCGGCGCGGCGACCTTCGTCCGCACCGGCGCCTTCCGCGACGACGCGTCGCTCTGGAGAGCGGAGCTCGCGGTCCACCCGACCTCGCTCCAGGCCAAGCTCGGATTGGTGCAGGAAGCGCGGGAAGTCGGCGACCTCGCCGGCGTGCGCCGCCTCGCGCAGGAGATCGTCGACGCGGCGGCGCCGGCCGACGCGCGCCGCATCTTTGCCCTCGAGACGCTCGGCGAGCTCGCCTCCGATGCCCACGACGAAGCAGCAGCGCAGATCGCGTTCGCGCGCGTGCGCGCCGAGGTGAACGCGCGCCGCTCGGTCGAGTCGCTCTATCCCGGCGTCCTTCGCGCCTGGGTCGAGCTCGCCGACGCGGCGCGCAAGCGCGACGGGCCGGCGGCGGCCGAGGCGATCCTGAAGGAGGGGTTCGGCTGGTTCGGGCCGCAGCCGGGGCTGCTCGCCGGGCTCGGGGTCTGCCGGCTCGAGGTCGGCGACGGCGCCGGGGCGGAGAAGCTCTTCCGGGAGGCGCTCGCGCGCGGCCCCGAGACGGGACAGTTGCGCTATCTCCTTGCGCTCGCGCTCGAGAAGCAGGGCCTGCTCGTGCCGGCCCGGATCGAGCTCGAGCGCGCGATCTCCCTGGATCCTTCGGACGGAACTTCCCGTCGGAAGCTGGACGAGCTGTCGCATTGAGGGGCGCCCCGTTGGGGCGCGCGCGGCAAGGCCGCGGCGGCCCCCCGAATCGAGAGGACGCCCGATGCCAATCGCCCCCTCCGAGTGATTGAATGTCCGGGCCCCCGAGGGCCCGTCGCCCCACCGCCCAGCCCCCCCCTTCGTACCGACCCGAGAAACGCCATGCAGTCGAGCCCCGTGTCGAATGTCGCTCCGCGCGCGCGCTTCGTTCCGTTCGGTCGGCCACTCGCCGCCCTCTTCCTTGCCGCGGTCGCCGCACCGGGACTCGTCGCGCAGGAAGGCGCTCCGGCGAAGCCGAACGGCCCCCAGATCCGCGTCTCGGTCGACCAGTTCAACTTCGGCACGGTGCCGCCCGGCACGACGGTGCACGGCACGCTCGAGATCGAGAGCGTCGGCACCGCCGCGCTGCTCGTCACGCGCATCGGCGTCCAGTGCGAGTGCGCGCGGCTCCATCTGTCGATGGCGGGCCGGCCCAACATCCCGATCGACGCCGACGACGCGGGCCGCACCGAGCTCACGCTGCAGCCGGGCGAGAAGGCGACGCTCGCGATCCGCGTCGACACGACGAAGCTGCCGGCCGGCACCTTCACCAAGCGCTGCCTCATCTTCTGCAGCGACCCGGCAAAGAGCCCGCTCTCCATCCCCTTCTCGGTCGACGTCGAGAAGCCCAAGCCGCCGCCGGCGCCCGCGCCGACCAAGACCGGCGGACCGAAGCCGGGCGAGGCGAGCGGCCCGGCGCACGCCGACCCCGACGCCGAGGAGGAGCGCCGCCCGCCGCCGACGCCGATCCTCACCAGCGGCCCGCCCGGGAAGATCGAGGTCGACAACTACGTGCACTGCTTCGGTGAGACGTTCCGCGGCGAGAAGCTCAACCACACCTTCAAGCTGAAGAACAGCGGCACGGGCGACCTCACGCTCCAGGAGATCCGCAACAGCTGCTCGTGCGCGGCGGCGACGCTGAAGATCGGCGACAAGACGCTGACGCAGGAGGAGATCAAGCGCTCGAAGAACCTCGGGACGCTCAAGCCGGGCGAGACGGCGGAGCTCTCCGTCGAGCTCAAGACCGCCTCCGCGGCGGCGCCCGGCCACGACCTCCCGATCAAGAAGTTCGTGCGCGTCTTCTCGAACGACCCGACCAACTTCTCCCTCGCGCTCTCGCTCGAGGCGACGATGGTCACCCCCTTCACGCTCGATCCGGTCGAGCTCGACCTCGGCCGAGTGAAGCACGGCAAGGAGGCGGCGGTGACCACGACGCTGGGCGCCGGCAAGCTCGGCGACTTCAAGATCGTGGCCCTCAAGTCGCCCAACGAGGAGTTCGTCAAGCTCACCTGCACGAAGGTCGAGGGCGCCGCGACGCTGACCTGGAAGATCGAGGCGAAGCTGCTCTCCTGCGCTCCGCTCGGCGCGTTCAACAACCGCATCGAACTCGACATCGACCATCCGCGCGTGAAGGAGATCTCGATCCCGCTGCGCGCCGTCGTCGAGCCCGACGTGAAGTTCGTCGGCAACGCGCGCGACGGCTCCGACCGCATCGACTTCGGGCAGCTCCTCGGCGACCAGGACGCGACCGCAGAGCTCGTGATCACCAACGGCGACCCGAAGGTCCCCTACCTGCTGAAGACGGTGACCGTCGACGCCAAGCCCTCGAGCGATGCCTTCAAGACCGAGATCGTCGAGGTCGAGAAGGGCGTGAAGTACGTGGTGAGGCTGGTCGCGCCCAAGTCGATCTCGAAGTCGCGCTTCTTCCAGGGCAGCCTCGAGGTGAGCGCCGAGCACCCCGACGTCCCGGTGAAGCGCGTCACCTTCCGCGGCTGGTTCAAGCAGCAGAACTCGTGACGCCGCGGCGGACCGCGCTCGCGCTCGCGGCGGTCGCGCTGGCCGCGCCGCTCGCGACGATCGCCTGGCAGGAGACGGCGCCGCCGCGCACGTCGGAGGGGGCCGCGACCGACGCGGCTGCGCCGGCCGCGCCGCGCGGCGGGCCGATCGAGCTCCTGCTCACCGGCGACGACGACGGCTACCTCGACGCCTGCGGCTGCGACGACGGGCTCCTGGGCGGGCTGCCGCGCCGCAAGACGGCGATGCTGTACCTCGGCGTCGAGGACGGCCACGCGCTCGTCCTCTCGAACGGCGGCCTCGCGCCGCTGCGGCCGGGCGTCGCGCCCGACGCTCCGGAACGCGACCTCGACCGCGAGAAGCTGCTCTTCCAGCTCCAGACGATGGTCGCCGACATGCACTACGCCGCGATCGCGCTCACTCCGAGCGAGCTCGCGCTCGGGCGCACCACATTGGAGTGGGCGGCCGCGTCGCTCGGCGACGCCTGCCCGTTCGTCGCGACCAACCTGGTCGACGCGCGGGCGGCGGCCGATTCGACGCAGCCGGAGCTCAAGTTCGTGCGCTCGGTCGTGCGCACGGTGCGCGACCGGACGATTGCCGTCGTCGCGGTGATCGCGCCGAGCCGCGCTGCCGCGGTCGCGGCCGTCGATCCGCACGTGAAGCTCGAGCCGATGGCCGACGCGCTGCGCGCCGAGCTCGCGAGGGTCGCGGCGCAGGGGAAGCCGTGGAAGACGGTCGTCCTCGCGCAGGCCGACGCCGACGAGGCGAAGCAGCTCGCGCGCGACGTCCCCTCCCTCGACGCGATCGTGATCCCCAACCCCGACGGGGAGGACGAGCCCGAGGAGAAGCTCCGCCGCGTCGACGCGACCGACATCCTCACGACGGGGCGCAAGGGCAAGTTCGTCGTGCGCTACCGCTTCGGCGCCGACGGCGGCCGCGCGAGCTGGAAGGCGGAGGACGTGCACGACCAGTTCGAGAAGAACGGCGACGTCGTGGTCTGGATCGAGGCCTACCGCGACCAACTGAAGGAGAAGCGGCTGATCGAGCGCTGGTACGGCCGCCTCCCCGATCCGGGCGGCGTCGCCTACGTCGGCGCCGACGAGGGGTGCGCGAACTGCCACGAGAAGGCGTGGAAGACCTGGCAGGCGTCGAAGCACGCCCACGCCTGGGCGACGCTCGTCGTGCAGGACGAGCCGCCGCCGCCGGAGTTGAAGAAGGGGCGACTGCGCAACGCGATCCTCGACCCCGACTGCGTGAAGTGCCACGTGACCGGCTTCGGGTACGCCTCGGGCTACCGCGGGCCCGAGAAGGAGGACGCGAACGCGCCGCTCGTCAACGTGAGCTGCGAGGCGTGCCACGGCCCGTCCGGCGACCACGCGACGCGCGCGTCGCGCGGCGACACGACCTATCCCGGCGGCCACGCGCCGAGCGTCGCGAACGGCGCCGCCTTCGCGTTGTGCGTGCGCTGCCACGACCCCGACAACTCGCCGCACTTCGAGCTCAAGGAATACTGGGTCGGCAAGGTGCGCGGCCAGCAGCGCGAAGCGGTCGCGCACGGGAAGGATTGACCCGAACGCCGTGCGCGCCGCGTCCCGCGTCGGATTCGCACTGCTCGGCGTCGTGCTCGGGCTCGCGCTCGCCGAGGGGGTGCTGCAGGGGCTGCGGCTCGCGCTCGGCGCCGGCTTCGCGCCTGACGCGCGCGCGACGGCCCATCCCGGCAAGATCGCGCTGCTCTGCGTCGGCGACTCGCACGTGTACGGGCTCGGCGTGCAGCGCGAGCTGCAGTCGTTCCCGGTGCGGCTCGAGGTGGCGCTGAACGGCGGGCGGCGGGACGGGCCGTTCGTGGTCGAGAACCTCGGGACGCCGGGCAACAACACGGCGCTGACGCGCTGGCAGGCGCGGCGCGCGCTGGCGCGCGGCCATTGGGACGCGGTGGTCGAGCTCGCCGGCTTCAACGACGAGTGGAACGTGACCGAGCCGCCGGCCGACGACGCCGCGCAGCCCGAGCGAAAGCTCCTCCTGCCGCAGCTGCTGCGCTGGATCGCGTTCTGCCTCAAGCCGCCGGCGCCAGCCGTCGATTCCGTCGACCGCGACGGGCGCGGCCTCGTGATCCGCGGCCCCGACGGGAGCGTGCAGCCGGTGAACGGCGATCCCGACTCGCGGCCCGGCCTCCACACGGGGGCCGACCTGGCGCATGCGGTCGAGGCGGGGCTGACCGGACTCGTGCGCGACTGCCGGCGCGCCGGCGTCGCGGTCGTGCTCCAGACCTACGCGACGCGCATGAACGACCCGTTCCAGATGGCGAGCGCCGGCGCGCGCGTCGTTTCCCAGAAGGAGCACGTGCCGCTGGTGGACCAGGCGGCGTGGTTCGACGACCACGCGAGCGGGCTCGCGCCCGAGCTCCTGTTCCAGCCCGACGGCCACCCCAACGGGGCCGGCTACGACCTGATGGCGCGCGCGATCCTCGAGAAGCTGCGCGAGCTGAAGAAGCAGGGGCAGAAGCCGTTCGACAGCTGGCCGATCCCGGAGGAGGCGGCGGGCGGCGCGAGCGGGGCGCCGGCCGAGGGGCCGGTCGCCACGCGCGAGCTCGCGCTCGACGCGGCGCCCTCCGATTCACCCGACGTGGTGCGCTTCGCCCTGCGCGGGCCGGCCAAAGCGAAGTTCCGCGTCGTCTTCGCGCGCGCAAGGAGACGCGCGGAGGGTCAAGCGGACGGGAGCGCGGACGAGCCGCTCGGCCTCGAGCGTGACGCGCTCTTCGTCGCGAGCCTCGGCGCCGACGGGCTCGCCGGAGTCTTCGGAGCCGACGGCCGCGCGACCGCGTGGGTCGCGCGCGACCTCTTCAAGGCGCCGGCGCAGGCGCAAGCCTTTGCGCAGCTCCTCGCGCTCGACTCCTACGCGCCGAGCGCCGAGCAGGCGCTGCGCGGAGGGTCGGAGGTGGTCGCGCTCCCCTGGCCCGGGAAGTAAGGGGCGCGGTCGCTCAGCGTCCGCCGCCGTCCGGCTTCGCGCCGTCATCCGGCTTCGGGACGTCAGCGGGCTTCGCGCCATCCGCCGGCTCCGCGTCGCCGCCTTCCGGCTTCGCCGGCGCGGGCGCCGCGTCGCCCTTCGGCGCCTCGTCGCCCCTCTTCTCGCCGGCGGGAGCCGCCGGGTCGGGCGTCTTCTCGGCGTCGTGCTTCTCGCCGTGGTCGTGCTCGTCGGGCTTCTTCTCGTCGGGCTTCTTCTCGTCGGGCTTCGGCGGCGGCGCGTCGAGCAGCTCGTCGGCCGACTTCGTCAGGTAGTCGCCCTTCCAGCTGTCGATCCACCAGATGGTCGGGTCGTTCGGCCGCTTGACCGGGTACTTGTTGTCCTTGCCCTTGTTGCCGACGTAGAGGACCGGCGTCGCCTCCTTCTCGCCCTCGCGACGCACCGCGGCGACGAAGGCGGGCGGCTCGAGGCCGAGCTCGGCGGGCGTCTCCGTGCCGGTGAAGAACGAGGCGCACTCGAGCTTGGCGAGGTTGGTCGCGATGTTGTCGCCGAGCCACTTCTTCGCCTTTCCCGACGTCGGCGCGGTGATCTGCCAGTAGGTCTCCTTGACCTCCTGCTCCGGCTTCGGCTTCGCGGCCGCATCCGGGGGCGCGTGCGTCTCGCCCTCCTCTTTGGAGCCGACGGCGCTGGCGGGGTCGCCGTCGACCGGGGTCCCCTCGGCCTTCTCGCCGTCCTTGGGGCCCATCTCCTTCTGGCGCAGCAGCGTGACCGGGCCCTTGGCGCCGGTGATCGTGACCTCCTCGATCTTGGCGGCGTCGCCGAGCTCGAAAATCGTCTTGTCGCGCCACGTGTTGTCGTAGCCCGGGTCGAAGTCGGAGGTCGAGCCCTCGACCTTGCGGATCGCAGTGTCGGTCCCTGTGACCCGCACGAAGGCGAACTTCCAGTCGTCGCCCGCCTTGCCGATCGAGAAGGCGGCGATCGGCGCAGAGGTCTTGCCGCCGGCGCCGTACGCCGTGACCTCGATCGCCTTCCCCTTCTGCAGGTTGAACTCGTCGAGCTTGTCGGTGCGGCTCGAGGCGACCTTGCCGAACTTGAGCTTCTCGATGCCGTTCAGGACGCGCTCGACGTCGCCCTTGTCCGCACGGAAGTTGCCGTCGTTCACGAGGTTCCAGTGGTCGCCGTCCTTCTGGAGCTCGATCTTCTTGTCCTCGGGACCGTCGATGACGAGCGCGGTGACCTGGTCCTTCTTGAAGTTCGCGAAGAGCGATTCGCTCGCTTTGACCGTGTCGCCGGTCTCGAGCGGGTTCTTGACGAAGAAGGTCTTCACGGCGGCGGCCGCGCCGAGCACGCCGAGGACCGCGAGCAGGATCAGGTTGGTGCGCTGGGACTGGCGGGACATGTTCGGGTCTCCTGGCCTGCGTGCTCAGTGCGCGGCGGCAGCGGTGGCGGCGGCGGCGCGGCGGCGGCTCGCGGCCGGCCGCCAGACGCGGCGCCACATGTGGACGACGACGAGCAGCAGCAGCAGCAGCAGCGGCGTCGCGAACCAGCCGAGCAGCGTCGCGACCGCCTTGGGGGTGTCGTTCGGCGGCTCGAACGGGCGGTCGGTGAGGCGCTTCGCGCGCAGGCTCGTGAGGCCGTCCGACGCCATGTAGCCCGCCGCGTTCTGGATCAGGACGGCGTTCTCGAGCGCGCCCTGCAGCGTCGCGTCGGAGGCGAAGTCGGCCGAGCCGATCACGAGGATCTTGCCCGGCGCGGTCGACCGCTTCAGGTATTCGAACGGCTTGGCCGGCTCGGTCTTGTCGGCGGGCTCCTCGCCGGCCTTCTCGTCGCCCGGATGCACCGCATCGGGCGCGGGCTTCTTGTCGCCGTCCTGCGCCGCCGGCGCGGGGGCCGGTGCCGGAGCGGGTTCCTTGGCGGGCGCGGGCGCGTCCTGCGCCGGCGCGAAGCCGCCGCCCGGGACGTCCTGTCCGTCGGCGCGCGGGCCGCCGTCGGGCTTCGTCTCCTCCTTCTTGGCGTCGTCGGGATGGTTGTCGCCTTTCGGCGTGGCGTCGCCCTTCGGCGTCGCGTCTTCCTTCTTCGCGTCGTCCTTCTTCGAGTCGGGAGAGCCCTCTTCGGGCGTCGCCGACTTCGCGTGGGCCTTCGGCTCCTCGCCGAACTCGCCGAACATGTTGGCGCCCGGATCGGGGTCGACCGCCGGCTTGCCCGTCACGATCTCCTTGGGGACCTCGTGCGCGACGAAGTAGGACTGGAAGTCGCCCTCGAGCATCCCGACCAGGACGTACTGGTTCTTGAACTCCTTCTTCCAGGACTCGACCTGCGCCTCGGTCTGCGGAAGCAGCGACTCGGGCTCGAGCATCATGAAGTTCTCGAGGTGCTTCGCGCGTTCGCTCGACTTGACCAGCTCGACCGCCTTCACGCCGGGCTTGGGGGTGAGCGCGATCGACGACGCCCACGTGAAGATCATGCTGCGGAAGCTGGCGGAGATCGGGTGGGTCGCGTCGATGTTCGCCGCCGTGGCGCGGATGAACGGCGGGTAGATCATGTACTTGTTGCGGTAGGGCACGCTCGCGCACACGAGGTCGAGCACGACGTCCTTGTTGATCTTGAAGCCGTAGTGGGAGAAGAAGTCGTCGGGCAGCCGGTCGTTGCCGGCGCGCATCGTCTGCGAGGCCGGCCCCCCCATCCCGCCCATGCTCTGCGGCGCGCTGCCGTCGGCGCAGACGATCAGCCCGCCGCCGCGCATCAGGAACTGGTCGATCCAGAACTTCTGGACTTCGCCCAGCCCCTCCGCATTGCAGAGCACGACGACCTTCACCTCGTCGGGGATCTTCGACTTGAGGTCGACGCTGGTCGTCTCGTTCTCCTCTTTCAGGAACTGGTCGATCTGGCGCATGTCGGTGCCGGGGCCGTGCTTGTCGCCGCTCGGCGGGCGCGGCATGCCGGGGATGTTCATCCCGGCCATCGGGTCGTTCACCTGCCAGGCGATCTTCACCGGCGTGCGGCGCGTCACCTTCGCGATGCGGCGGGTCAGGTCGTACTCGAGCGTGTCGATGTTGACGACCGGCAGCTTCTCGGTCTTGCCGCCGAATTCGACCACGAGGCCGAGGTAGGCGAGCTTGATGTTGAGCTCGTCCGCGCGCTGGCCCGGCAGCTGGACCGCCTGGATGCCAGCGGTTTTGGCCGCCTCCTTCTGCTTGTCGCCGTCGTCGGTGTTGACGATCTCGGCGCGCAGGTGCGGACGGGCGATCTGCTCGAACTCCTTGACCTTGTCCTCGATGTCGCGCAGCAGGTTGGCGTAGTCGGACGGGACGTTCTTCGAAAGGTAGGCCGTGATGCGCAGGTCGTCGTCGAGGCCCTTCAGGACGCGCCGGGTGTCATCGGCGAGCGTGTAGCGCGCGTCCTGCGTGAGGTCGATGCGGAAGAAGTGCGACGTCGAGACGTAGTTGGCGAGAACAAGCACGCCGGCCGCGAGCGCGACCGTGGTCCCGCCGCCGCGCCGGCGCCGGATCAGCCAGAGGTTGAGGACGAGGAAGAAGGCGATGAATGACGCGTAGTAGAGCAGGTCGCGCGAGTCGATGACGCCGCGCATGATCGACTCGAAGTGCGTCTCGAGCGAGAGGTTGTGCACGAAGGCGCCGAGCGCGTCGGGCAGCACGGAGTAGACCGGCTGCAGCCCGACCAGAAGGAAGAGGAACGCGACCGCGACGCCGACCACGAGCGCGATGATCTGGTTCTCGGTGATCGCCGAGGCGGCGAGCCCGATCGAGATGTAGGCAGCGCCCATCAGCAGGGCGGCGAGGAAACCGGCGATGATCGGTCCTCGGTCGGGCGATCCGAACCAGTAGACGACCCCCACCAGCGGCAGCAGCGTCACGAGCCAGACTGCGATCAGTCCGACGGCCGCGAGGAACTTGCCGAGCGTGATCTCCCAGTCGCGCAGCGGCAGCGTGAGCAGCGTCTCGATCGTGCCGCCGCGCTTCTCCTCGGCCCACATGCGCATGGAGAGCGCGGGCGCGAGGAAGAGGAAGAACCACGGCATGTAGAAGAAGAGCGGGCGCAGCGACGCCTCGCGCGAATCGAAGAACTTCCCGATCTGGAAGAAGAAGAAGCCCCCGATCACCGTGAAGATGAAGAGGATCACGTAGGCGATGGGGGTCTGGAAGAAGGTCCGGAACTCCTTCCAGGCGACGAGCATGGCGTGGCGCATGGCTTACTGCTCCCCCCCGCGCGTGAGCTGCGCGAAGACGTCTTCCAGCGACTCGCGCCGGGCGGTGAGCTCGCTCAGGACCAGCCCCTTCTGCACGGCGTACTCGAAGATGCGCTCGCCTCCCCCCTCGTCGCGGGTGGCGATCTCGAAGCGGGACGCGCCGGAGGCGCCGGGGAGCGCCTCGACGCCCGAGACGAACGGCGCCGCCTGCAGCAGCGACTTCGCCTTGGCCGCGTCGCCCTTCACGGCGACCGAGAAGACGCCGCCGCCCGACTTGGCGGCGAGCAGCGTCGCGGCGGAACCGTCCGCGACGATCTTCCCGAACGCGATGATGATGATGCGCCCGCAAGTCGCCTCGACCTCGGGCAGGATGTGGGTCGAGAGGATGATCGTCTTCTTCTCGGCGATGCGCTTGATCAGTTCGCGGATCTCGACGATCTGGTTGGGGTCGAGGCCCGACGTCGGCTCGTCGAGGATGAGCAGGTCGGGGTCGTGCAGCAGCGTCGCGGCGAGCCCGACGCGCTGCCGGTAGCCTTTCGAGAGCTGGCCGATCTCGCGGTCGAGGACGTCGGAGAGGGCGCACTCGTCGATCATCTGCGCGATGCGGTTGCGCCGCACGGCCGGCGCGAGCCCGCGGATCTGGCCCATGTAGTTCAGGTAGGGCTCGATCGTCATCTCGGGATAGAGCGGCGCCGACTCGGGCAGGTAGCCCAGCCGGCTGCGCACCTCGATCGGCTCCTCGAGGATGCTCTTGCCGTCGACGACCGCGTCGCCGGAGTCGGGCGCGAGGTAGGTCGTCACCATGCGCATCGTCGTGGTCTTGCCGGCGCCGTTCGGGCCGAGCATGCCGACGATCTCCCCGCGCTCGATGGAGAAGGAGACGTCGTCGACGGCGCGCGTCTCGCCGAACTTCTTGACCAGGTGCTTCACTTCGATCATTCGCGCTCTTCTCCAGTCGTGGGAACCGCGGGCGAGCGGACACGCGCCGGCAGCGCGCGGTGCCGTCCGGGAACGCGCCTGCCCGGAACCGGCCGGTCGCAGATCCGTGGCGCGGACCGGCGAGCGGCGTGCTCCGGGCAGTCGAGCCGGGCAGGAACGGCCGAGGCCGGCAGAGCCGGCCTGCGAGGCCGACCCATACTCGTCAGCCCCCGAAAAGTTGGGTTGGGAATTGTAGCGGCGGAGCCGCGCGTCCGGAGGAGCGGACCGAACGGGGATTCCGACCCTGGGACAGCGCCGTCAGGGGGGCGTCGTCCCCTGCGCCGGGCCGGGCACCGCGGTCTCGAGGCGGTCCCCGCCGGCGGCGGACGCCGCCAGCAGCGCGCCCTCGGCGGTCTTCAGGATCGAGTCGTAGAAGATCGTCGTCCGTTCGGCGTAGTTCGAGAGGCCGATCGAGGCGGTGAAGCGGATCTCCTTCCCGCCGAACCGGAAGACCTCGCGCCGGACCTGATCGCGCACGCGCTCGGCGAACGAGCGCGCCCCGGCCGCGTCGGTATGGGGCAGGACCACCGCGATCCGGTCCTGGTAGAGGGCGACCGAGTCGCTCGCGCGCGCCTGCGCCTGGATCATCTTCACTACGTGGTTGAGCGCCTGGTCGCGCGGCGCCGACCCGTGCAGATCGCGGATCCGGTCGAGCCCGTCGACCTGCAGGACGAGGCAGCAGAGCGGATAGGAGTAGCGGCGCGCGCGAGCGAACTCGATCCGAAGCGTGTTCTGGAGCTGCGGATAGGTCAGCAGCGCTCCGAGACCGTCCATCGCTCCCTCCCCGTTCGCCCGTCGCGCACCGCGCGACGCCCCGCATCGCGCGGCGGCGCAGCCGCGCGGCCCCCTAACTTGTTCAATTCGTGCGCGCCGCGCAACCGCACGCGGCGTTGGCGGCGACGCGCCGCGCGACGTCGGGACGAAAAAAAAGAGTTTCCGCCGCGGACGGCGGAAACTCTCTTGCATCTCTGCTTCCACCCGATCAGAGATGGCGGTTGGGGAGGGGAAAGACTCCGACCGGCGGAAGAGACGCAATGCTTTTTCTTGTTTGGGAACGGCGTCTTCGAAGTGTCTCCGGGTTCGAGGCTCGTACCACGCAGCCGTGCTGCGGCGACCGAGCAGTCCCTAGTTTCCGTTCGCAGGTCGCCGCGCGCGCGGCCGACCGTCGGTTGAAGATCCGTGTTCTTCTCGTCGAGGAACCGAGGACCCGACAGCGGGCGGAAACGGTAGCTTCCACCGCCCGAGCCGAAAAGACCTCGATTCCAGAATTGTTCCGATTCCGAACTACCATGGCTGAACGATTCGATGCTGGGTCGTAGCCAGCCGACGCTCCGCGGGCGGTCGCTCCTCTACACCCAGCTCGCCCACTCCCTCGACGCTGGCCTCCCGCTCTCCCAGGCGCTCCGGATGGCGGGGGATAGTTCGGGGAGAACCAGTGGATCAGCTGCGGCCGCCGTGGTGGCGCGCGGCGGGACTCTGGTGCAGGCGCTCGAAGAGGGGTTCGGGCTCCCGGCCGACCATCGGCTCGCGCTCGCCACGGCCGAGCGGGCGGGCCGCGTCCCCCCTTGCCTCGTGTCGCTCGCCGCCGACGTCGACGCCGAGCGCCGCGCGCGCCGCCGCATCTGGGAGCGCGCCGCCTACCCGCTCCTGCTCCTGCACGCGATCGCGCCCGCGACCTCGGCGAGCCTCCTCCTGGTCAAGCCGGGAGCCTTCGCGCAACGCGTCGTCGGCTCGACCGCCGCGATCTGGATCGTCGGGCTCGGCTCCTTCTTCCTCCATCGCGCCGGCTTGAAGCGGCCGCGCTACGTGCGGACGCTCGCCGCGCTCCCGCTGGTCGGATCGGTCCTGCGAAGCCGAGCGTTCGTCCGCTACTTCCGCTCGCTCGGGGAGCTCTACGCCTCGGGCGTCAACTTCCAGGAGGCGCTCGACGCGGCGCGCGACGCCGCCGGCCCCGCCCCGCCGGTCGACGACTTCGTGCGCGCCGCCGCCGCCGCGCGCGGCGGGGCCACGATGGCGGCCGCGTTCGAGTCGATGGGCTCGCTCGACCCGCCGCTGCGCGCGTTGCTCGCCAACGCGACGCTGACCGGCGACCTCGACGCCGCGCTGCGGCGCGCCACCGCCGACCTCGAGGAGCGCTGGCGCGTGCAGACCGACCGGCTCGTGGTCGGCTCGACCTCGGCGCTCTACGTGGCGGCCATGGTCGCCGTCGGCTGGACGATCATCAGCTTCTACGCCGGCCTCTACTCGGGTCTCTCGGGCACGCGCTGACCGACGCGCCGCAGGCCGCTCGTCAGCGCCCGTCGCCGAGGATCAGTGCGCGCAGCCGCGCGCGGTCGGCGGGCGGAGCGTCGTCGACGATGCGCTGCTTCTCGGCCGGCGTGAGCTTGTCGCCGGCGACCGTCCAGACCGCGGCCTGCAGGTCGGGGCGGAGGTCGAAGAAGCTCTGCGTGCCGGCCGGCAGGTGGGGCTGCAGCCGCGTGGCCCAGAAGCGGCCGCTGTCGTCGCGCAGCCCGCTGCGCGCCTCCTCGACCAGCGAGTTGAACTCCGGGTCGCCGCGCAGCGACTTCAGGTCGCCGTCCTCGAGCAGCCAGCTCGCGTTGGTGAAGCCGGCCCGGATCGCCTTGCGCAGCGCGTCGAGCGCCTCGGCGCGGCGGCCCTGGATCGCGCAAACGCAGGCGAGGTTGTAGTAGGCGTTCTCGCACGCCCGCGAGGTCGGGAATCTCTTGATCAGTTCGCGGTAGCGCTTCTCCGCGTTCGCGTAGTCGTCGAACTGCTGGAAGTAGTACCCGCTCTCGAAGAGCAGCCCGCGCAGGTACTCGACCCGGAACCAGGCCTCGCTGTCGGCCGTCACGCTCTGCGCCATCTCCGCCTGGTTCGACCGGATGGCGAGGATCTGGTCGATCGCTGCGATCAGCTTCAGGATCGGCGCCGTGATCCGCGCCTTCGCGAGCGAGAAGCGGGCGTAGCGCGACAGGTCGAACGACCGGAAGCGCACGATCTCGGCGGCGCCGATGCGCGACTCGAAAAAGGAGAGGCGCGCCGCTTCGAGCTCGTCGCGCTCGTCGAGCACGAGGTCGGCGAGCTCCTTCTCCAGCTCCGGCCGCTTCGTCTCGCTCAGCGACATCGTCGCGACCACGCGGAAGACGTGGTGGAGCGCGTCGTCGTGCGCGTACGCGAGGATCCGCTCGGCGGCCTGCGCGTCGATGGTCCAGAGGTCGGAGAACTGGCCGTCGTAGAAGCCGGGCACCCGGCCTTCGCGCACCTTGCCCGCCAGCCGCGTCGCGAGCGCCACGTCGACGGCGCGGTCGAAGGCGGCGCGCAGCGGCGGCGAGCGCGCCTCGACCACGCGCCCCTTCACCGCCGCGAGCGCATCGGGCTGCGCCGCGAGCGCCTCGGACAGCGCCGCGCGCACCACCGCGTCGCCCTCGGCCAGGAAGGCGGTCGCGAGCGCCTCCGCGAGCGAGGGGTCGGGCCGCGCCGCCAGCACGCGCGCCGCGGAACGCCGGGTGGCCGGCTCGGGCGCGGCGAGGCACTCCTTCAGGAGGCCGGGGGTCTCGACCGCACGCCTGGCGAGGTCGGCTTCGCCGGCGACGCGCGCCTCGCGGTAGGGGCTCGCGAGCTCGGCCTTCAGCGCGGCGTCGAGCTCCGCGCCGCGCGCGACGGGCGCCGCGCCGGCCAGCGCGACGGCCGCGACGACCGCCCTAGCGCCCCAGCACGACGCGCGCGAAGCGGCGCTTGCCGGCCCGGACGAGCGGTCCGAGCGTGAGGTCCACCTCCGCCTTCCAGTCGACCACCGCTTCGCCATCCACCTTGACCCCGCGGCCCGCGATCAGCTGCTTCGCCTCGCTGCTCGTCGCCACGAAACCGAGCTTCAGCAGCAGTTCCGCGATCCACAGCTTACCGGTCGGCACGTCGGCAGCCGGGATCGAGACGACCGGCGCCTCTCCCTCGATGTCTTTGTCGCGGAAGACGCGATCGAAGCGCTGGCGCGCGGCCTGCGCCGCCTCCTTCGCGTGGAACGACGCGGTGATCTCCTCGGCGAGCGCGGCCTTCGCCGCGCGCGGATCGGCCGCGGCCAGCCGCTCGAACTCCGCCGCGCCCGCGCCGGCGGCGAAGCGCGCGGTCAGGAGCTCGGCGTACTGCCGCATCAGCGCGTCGGGCAGCGACATCACCTTCCCGAACATGTCGTCCGCCGTGAAGGCGAGCCCGACGTAGTTGCCGAGGCTCTTCGACATCTTCTGCTTGCCGTCGAGGCCGGGCAGCAGCGGCGTCGTGATGCAGACCTGGGGCGCCTGGCCCGCGTCGGCCTGCAGGTCGCGGCCGACCAGCAGGTTGAAGAGCTGGTCGGTGCCGCCGAGCTCGACGTCGGCGCGCACCTCGACCGAGTCCTGCCCCTGCAGCAGCGGGTAGATGAACTCGTGGATCGAGACCGGCGTGCCGGCCGCCATGCGCTTGGCGAACGAGTCGCGCTCGACCATGCGCGCGACGGTCATCTTCGAGCAGAGCCGGATGAAGTCGCCGAAGCCCTTGCCGAGGAACCAGTCGGCGTTGTTCACCACCTCGATCGCGCCGTGTTCCTCGTCGCGCCGCACGACCTTGAACGCCTGCTCGAGGTAGGTCTGCGCATTGGCCTCGACCTGCTCGCGGGTCAGCTGCGGGCGCGTCTTGTCGCGCCCCGACGGGTCGCCGAGCATCGCCGTCGCCCCGCCGACGATGAAGATCGCGTGGTGGCCGAGGTCCTGGAACTGGCGCAGCTTGCGCAGCACGACGGCGTGACCCAGGTGCAGGTCGGTCGAGGTCGGATCGAGGCCGAGCTTGACGCGCAGCGGCTTCCCCGACGCGATCGACTTCGCGAGGCGCTTCGAGAGCTCCTCGCGCTTCTCGCAGTCGACCACGCCGTGCAGGAGGAGCCGCGACTGCCGCTCGACCTCGGTCGCCGCCGCGTCGCTCATCGTCCCCCCCCGTCCCCGACGCGCCCGAAGCGCATCCCCTCGTCCGACTCCCACCAGCCGCGCCAGCGCTCGACGTCGCCGCCGAAGCGCTTGCCGGTCAGCCACTCGAGCGCGACGAAGCGCGCGCGCCTCGCCTTCACGTCGGGCCCCGGCAGCGACCGGATCAGGCGCGCGACCACGTCGGAGATCCCCTCCTGCGCCGCGCGCAGCGCCGCTCCCATCACCAGCTCCGGATCCTCCGCGAGCGCCCGCTCCAGCAGCGCGCCGCCGTCGTCCACGCCGAGCGCGACGCGCGGCGGCGCGAAGCGCAGGTCGACCGGCGCGAAGTTCAGCGCGACGACCCGGTCGGGCTCGCCCTCGAACTGGACCGCCAGCGGATGGAGTTCGACCTTGACGGTGATCTCCGCGGCCAGCGCGTCCTTGGCGAGCGCGCTCGCGACCGGCAGGCGGAGGCTGCGCGTCGCGCCCGCCTCCACGACGAAGCGGTCCGACTCGTAGGCGGTCCACTCCTCGACCCGCGTCTCCTCGCGGTCCTGCACGCCGATCGCGAGCGACGCCTGGATCGTCCGCTCGTGGAACACGACGCGCCCGCGCTCGCTCGAGTCGAAGGGCCACGTCCCGAAGCTGCGCTCGCCCAGCAGCGTGAGCCGCCGCCCCCCGCCGTTGCGGATCGTGATCACGAGCGCCGCCTCGCCGCCGAGCTCGACCCACGCGCTCTCCGCCGCCGCCTCGATCGCGACGCCGCGCTGCGCGAAGAAGTTCTTGACGTCGGTCGCGCGGTCGCGCGCGGGCGCGCCGGCGGGCGCCCCGCCGCCCTCGAACTGCGGCTCGAGCGCCTTCCCATCCTCGGGCGACTCACGGCGCCCGTCCTCGCCCCCGAGACCCGGGGGCGAGGACGGACTCCCGCACGCGGCCGCCGCGAGCACGACCGGCGCGAGCAATCGCAACGGCCGAAGAGTCGCGGCCACGGCCACCTCCGTCGACGCGCGGCGCGCGGATCAGGCCTTCGGCGCCCCCTCCTCCTCCGCGGCGGAGCCGGGCTCCACCTTGGCGGAGGCGCCCTCGCCCGCGGCGGCCTCGACCGCCTTCTCGGCCGGCTTCTCGGCGGACGGCGGCGGCACCGGAGCACGCTCCTCGACCTGGATCAGCGTGAGGCCGATCTTCCGCTCCTCCGGATCGACCTTGAGGATGCGCACCTGGACCTTGTCGCCCACGCGCACGACCTCTTCGGGCGAGTGCACCTTCTTCGGGCCGAGCTCGCTGATGTGCAGCAGCCCCTCGAGCCCGTCCTCGAGTTCGACGAAGACGCCGAAGTTCGTGCTCTTGGTCACCGCGCCGGAGAGGCAGTCGCCGACCGAGAAGCGGCGCGGGATCGCGTGCTTCCACGGGTCCTCGTTCAGCTGCTTCAGGCCGAGCGCGACGCGCTTCTTCTCGGCGTCGACCGAGAGGACCACCGCCTTCACCGTGTCGCCGATCTTCAGCGTCTCGGACGGGTGGTTGATCTTCTTGGTCCAGGACATGTCCGACACGTGCAGCAGGCCGTCGATGCCCTCCTCGAGCTCGACGAAGGCGCCGTAGTTCGTCAGGTTGCGCACCTGGCCCTCGATGACGGTGCCGACGGGGTAGTTCCCCTCGACCATCGACCACGGATTCGCCTCGGTCTGCTTCATCCCGAGGCTGATCTCCTGCTTGTTGTGGTTGATGTCGAGGACGACGACCTCGACCTCGTCGTTGATGTTGACCACTTCCGACGGGTGGTTCACGCGGCGCGTCCACGACATCTCGGAGACGTGCACGAGCCCCTCGACGCCGTCCTCGAGCTTGACGAAGGCGCCGTACGGCATGAGGTTGACCACCGAGCCCTTGTGGCGCGAGGCGACCGGGTAGCGCGTCTCGATGCCCTCCCACGGGCTCGGCATGAGCTGCTTGAGGCCGAGCGCGATGCGGTTGCGCTCGCGGTCGAAGCGCAGCACCTTGACCTCGATCTCCTGCTCGATCTTCAGCATCTCCGACGGGTGCTGGATGCGGCCCCAGCTCATGTCGGTGATGTGGAGCAGGCCGTCGATGCCGCCGAGGTCGACGAAGGCGCCGAAGTCGGCGAGGTTCTTCACCACGCCCTTGCGCGTCTGTCCCACCTCGAGGCCGGTCAGGAGCTCGGTGCGGGCGCGCTCACGCTGCTCCTCGATGAGCTTGCGGCGCGAGACGACGATGTTCATCCGGCTCTCGTCGATCTTGATGATCTTGCACTCGAGCTCCTTGCCGATGAACTCGCCGATGTCGCCGGTGCGGCGGATCGAGACCTGCGACGCCGGCAGGAAGACCGGCACGCCGATGTCGACGAGCAGGCCGCCCTTGATCTTGCGGGTGACCATGCCCTTCACGACGTCGCCTTCCTTGTAGGTGGCGATCACGCGCTCCCAGCCGCGCTGGCGGTCCGCCTTGCGCTTGCTGAGGAGCATCAGCCCGGTGTCCTCCTCGATCAGCTCGAGGAGCACCTCGATGCTCGAACCGGGCTCCAGCTTGGACGCGTCCTCGAACTCGTCGGTCGGGATCACGCCCTCGGACTTGTATCCGATGTCGACGACCACCTCGCTGCCGAGCACGCGCACGATCTTCCCGGTGATGATCGTGTCGGAGTGGAAGCTCTTGACCGAGTCGTCGTAGCGCTTCTCGAGGAGGTCCTTCGGCGCCGCGTCGAGCACCGCCTGGACGTCGCGCTCGACCGCTGCCGGGTCGGCGTCGAAACGCCGCACCAGATCCTTCACCATCGAATTCACCCTGCGCCGCGCGGCGTCACCGCCCCGCAGCTCCGTACCGCAACACTCGCGACGTCCATCGCACCGCGACGTCCCGCGTTGCATCTCGAACCCTCGCCGCGTCGCCCGCACCGGCCCCCCGATCGGGGGTGAAACCGGACGCGGGTCCGAGCTGCGGCGACGTCTTCGTCAGTTCATGCGCCTTCGTTCCGCTTCGCGCCGAGCGCGAGCAGCGCGGCCTCGACCCGCTTCGCCGCCTCGTCGCGCTTCAGGTCCTTCACCTCGATCGGCTCGCCGACGCGGATGCGGATCCGCCGGCCCCAGTGCGGCCGCTTGTCGGTGCGCGGCCACGCCTCGAAGGCGCCCTCGATCAGCACCGGCAGCACCGGCGCCGGCGCGTGCGCGGCGATCATGTGGAAGCCCGGCGTGATCGTCCCGAGCGAGCCGTCGCGCGTGCGCGTCTGCTCCGGGAAGAGGACCAGCACCTCGCCGTCGCGCACGCGCTCGATCATGCGGCGCGCCGCGCCGACGTCGCGCCCGTCGCGCGCGACCGGCTCGAGGTCGAGCCCGCGCGTGACGATCCGGTAGAACCAGCTGCCCTTCAGCGAGGCGCGCGGCGTGTAGATCAGCATGCGCGGCAGCGCGACGCCGACCAGCGGCGGGTCGTAAAAGGACTGGTGGTTCGAGACGACGACGCAGCCGCCCTTGCGCGGACAGTGTCGCGCCCCCTCGACCCGCAGCCCGTGGAAGAGCAGGAAGTAGAGCCGCAGCGGCTGCTTGAACGTGAAGTGCAGCGTCCGGCTGAGCGCCTTGATGAAGCGGCCGGAGCGGCGCGACGGCGCGTTCGACGGAGCGAGCTCCGTCACGGCCGCACCGCGCTCGTGATCGCCGCGACCACCTGCTCGAGGCCGAGGTGCGTCGTGTCGAGCACGATCGCCCCCTCCGGCACCTTGAGCGGAGCGACGGCGCGCTCGCGATCGATCCGGTCGCGCGTGGCGAGCCGCTCCATCACCGCGGTCAGCTGCTCCGGCGTCGGCTCGCGCGACGCGAGCTCCTGGCGCAGCCGCCGCCGCGCACGCTCCGCGAGCGACGCGTCGAGATAGAAGCGCCAGCGCGCCTGCGGGAAGATGTAGGAGCCGGCGTCGCGCCCCTCGACGACGACGCCGCGGCGTCGAGTCTCGAGCGCCGACTGCCCGGCGGCGACCTGGCGCTGCAGCTCGACCAGCTTGCGCCGCACGTTCGGCAGGGCCGAGACGGGGCTCACCAGCCCGGTCACTTCCGGACTGCGCAGCTCCTTCGTCACCTCGATCCCGTCGAGCCAAACGTGTCCTCCGCTCTCGACCCGCAGGTCGAGACGGTCGAGGAGCGGCGCGACGGCCGCCTCGTCGAGCCGCTCGGCCGCGAGACCGGCGCGCACCGCGAGCAGCGTGACCGCGCGGTACGTCGCTCCGGTGTCGAGATGGAACCAGCCCAGCCGTTCGGCCACGCGGCGCGCCACCGAACTCTTCCCGACCCCGGCGGGGCCGTCGATGGTGACGAGATGCAGGAGTCCGTCGTCCTGAGCCATTCCGAAACGGCGGAGGTTAATCGATCGGGCGCGCGCAACGCAATCGCGCTCCCCCACGGCCCCGTCGAGGGGACGCCATCAAGGTTCCGCCGTCACGGGGCCGGCGGGCCGCCCCCCCGCTCGATCGGCGCCGCCGCCGGCAGGTCGCGGAGCACGCCCGAGACGTCGGCCTCCCGGAGCGTCCCGCCCGCGAGGACGACGAAGCGGCTGCTCTCGAAGAAGGGCGGCAGCACCAGGAGCTCGCGCCCCCCGCCGAAGTCGAGGCGCTGCAGGCGGTGGACGTGGCCGCACAGGACGACGCGGCTGCCGCCGGCGAAGCGCGCGTCGACCGCCGCCGGCACGATCCGCATGCGCAGCGTCGGCTTCGCGCGCACCGCGCGGTCGGAGTAGCGGCGGATGCGCCGCCCGAGCGCGTGCGAGAGCGCCGCGGGCAGGTGGCGCGCGAGCAGCCGAAGCGGCGCCGACCGCAACACGCGCTTGAGCCGCTGGTACCCGACGTCGTCGAGCAGGAGCTGGTCGCCGTGCAGAAGCCGCAGCCGCGCCCCGTCGAGCTCGACGTCGAGCTCTTCGGCGCCCGCCACCGCGACACCGAGCGCGGCGCCGTGCTCCGGCGTGAAGTTGAAGTCGCGGTTGCCGGCCAGGAAGTCGACGCGCAGCCCCGCCGCGGCCGCCGCGCGGAACGCCGAAAAGAGCGGCGCGAACTCCGGCATCGCGAGCTCGTCGCCGGAGATCCACAGGTCGAAGACGTCGCCGAGCAGGAAGAGGCGCGCCGAATTCCGCGCGCACGTCGCGAGCAGCTCGCCCGCGCGCGCGAGCCCCTCCCCGTCGCCCGCCGACAGGTGCAGGTCGGCCGCGAACGCCGCGGACCACTCCCGCGTCACAGCTCGGAGAGCCCGTAGTCCCGCAGCTTCTCCCACAGGTTCTTGCGCGTGATGCCGCAGAGCTTCGCCGCCTGCGCGCGGTGGCCCCGCGTGAGCTTGAGCACGTTCTTCAGGTGCTCCTTCTCCGCGTCCTCGACCACCTCCTTCAGCGTCGGCACGCGCGTCGAGATGCGGGCGCCGCTGCGGAACTCGTCCGACGGCTGGATCAGGTGCTCGCGCTTGAGGAAGCGCGACTCGCCGGCGAGCGCGATGGCGCGCTCGATGGCGTGGCGCAGCTCGCGGACGTTGCCGGGCCACGGGTACTTGATCAGCTCCTCCATCACCTCGGGCTTGATCTCGTAGGGCCGGCCGCCGCCGTGCGCGCGCAGGAAGTGCTCGGCCAGCATCGGGACGTCCTCGGGCCGGTCGCGCAGCGGCGGGAGCTTCATGTTCACGACGTTGAGCCGGAAGTAGAGGTCCTCGCGGAACTCGCCGGTCTCGACCAGCTTGCGCAGCTCCTTCTTGGTGGCGCAGACGAGCCGGATGTCGACGTCGATCAGGCGCTCCGAGCCGACGCGCTCGATCTTGCGCGTCTCGATGGCGCGCAGCAGCTTCACCTGCACCTCGAGCTTCAGGTCGTCGATGTCGTCGAGGAAGAGCGTGCCGCCCCCCGCCAGCTCGAAGCGCCCGCGCCGCAGCTTCTTCGCGTCGGTGAACGAGCCGGCCTCGTGGCCGAACAGCTCTGCCTCGATCAGCGTCTCGGGCAGCGACGCGCACGAGAGCGGGACGAACGGCCCCTTGGCGCGCGGCCCCGCGTCGTGGATGGCGCGCGCGATCACCTCCTTGCCCGAGCCGCTCTCCCCCTCGATCAGCACGGAGGCGTCGCTCTTCGCGACCGTCTTGACGGTCTTCACCACCTCCTGCATCACGCGCGAGCGGCCGACGATGGTGCCGAACCCCTCGCGCTCCATCTTCTCGCGCAGCCGCGCGTTGTCTTCGGCGAGCGCCTTGATCTCGCCGATGCGCTTCACGTGCGCGACGATGTCGTCGTTCAGGAACGGCTTGACGACGTAGTGGTAGGCGCCCGCGCGCAGCGCCTCGACCGCCGACTCGATCGTCCCGTAGCCGGTCATCAGGATCACCGCGGTCGCGGGCCGCAGCTGCATCACGCGCGCGAGCAGCTCGGTCCCCTCGACGCCCGGCATGCGGATGTCGCTGACGACCGCGTCGAAGACGCGGCTCTCGATCAGGTGGAGCGCGTCGCTGCCGTTCGCGACGGCGGTGACGCGGTGGCCGGCCGCCACCAGGTCGTCGTGCAGGGTGACGCGGATCGTCTCCTCGTCGTCGACGAGCAGGACCTCGATCCCATTCGCGGCCGGGGCGACGGCGGGCGTCGGTCGGTTCAAGGGGTGTTCCGGCGGCGTCGATCCCGCGGCGACGCGAAGTGCGGGCGGAGCGGGTCGCGGCGACCCGGACCCGGAGCGGGCAAGATCCGGCCCATTGTCGATGGGTGTACCGCCGCGATCAACCCGCGGTCACGGGACGAGCGCCATCAGGCTCGGGCCGACCGCCTCGATCCACGGCACGGGCAGGCTCGCGATCAGCCGCCGCGGCAGCGAGAACTTCTCGTTGCCGGGATGGACCTGCGGGATGCTCGCGCCCGCGCCGAGCAGCCAGCGGTACGGCAGCGGCGTCGGCTCGAAGCCCATGTTGCGCTTGAAGTGCCAGGGCCCCGTGTCGACGCGGCTGCGGCCGAAGTCGAAGCGGCGGAAGCCCTCCGCGCTCGCGGTCCGCATGAGCTGCCAGTAGGCGAAGTTGCTGGCGCCGAGGCGGTCGGCCTCGGGCAGCGAGCCGGACCAGTAGGGGTTCCAGGTGTCGCCGTGCAGCAGCGAGAGCACCGCGACCACGACGCGGCGCGCCGCCGCGCGCGCGGCCCCCTCCTCGACGAAGTGCAGCCGCGCGCGCGCGCCGAGGATCCGCTTGACGTCGAGGAACCAGTCGAGGCCGAAGGCGGGCGAGCCGAGGCGGCGCTTGTTCAGGACGAAGAGGTGGTGGAACGCGCGGAACGAGTCGAGGTCGCGCGGCGCCTCGACGAAGCGCAGCGCGTGGCGGTCGCGCGCCTGGCGCGTCGTCGCGCGCGACTTGCGCGGGATCATCTCGAGGCAGAGCTCGGGATCGGCGGGGAGCTCGCGCAGGAACGTGCAGTAGAGGTCGGAGCCGGCGAGCGCGGCGAACCCCCCGCCCGGCGCGCCCGCGCCCGTGGCCGGCAGCTCGCGGAAGCGCAGCTCGGCGAAGCGCAGCCGCTCCGCGTCGACGAGCGCGCGCAGCCGGTCGAGCAGCGCGCGCTCGACCTCGGCGTCGTCGACGAGCGCCCCGCCGTAGACGGCGTAGGGCATCGAGACCAGCGCCCGCCCCGCCAGGGGCGAGCGGGTCTGGAAGAGCGGCAGCACTCCGGCGATCCGCCCGCCGCGTCGAGCGCAGAGGCAGCGCGGCCGGTGGCGGAAGTGGCGGCGGACCAGGTCGCGCCAGAGCGTCGTGTGGAAGAGCGACCCGGACGGGTGGCGCTCGACGTAGGCGTCGAATCCGTGCGCCGTCGCGTCGGGCGCGAGCTCGACGACCTCGACCGGTCCGGCTCCGCCGCCGTCGCCGCTCAGGATTTCTTGCCTTCCGGCGGCTTCTGCGCGGCCGGATCGCCGAGCGGCCGTTTCGGATCGGGGGCGCGCAGCTGCGGCACGCCGGCGCCGCCGCGCGCGGCCGGCCCGAGCGGCGGCGCCGCCTTGCCCGCGCCGTTCGCTCCGTTCGCGCCGTTCGCCCCGTTGCCCTCGGGATGGCGCGCCGTGCCGCCGCCGTCGCGCGCCGCCCCGCTCGCGGCTCCGCCCGGCGTCGCGGGCTCGCCCGCGATCGTCCCGACCGTCGGTCCGGTCCCCTCGGCGATGCGGCTGATCTTGTAGTCCTTCAGGTTGCGGCCCTGCGTGAAGATCACGATCTCCGCGACGAGCCCGATGAAGAAGGTCTGCACGCCGAGCACGATCATCAGCGTGCCGAAGATCAGCCACGTCCGGTTCTTGAGGCGCGTGGCGTCGTTGTCGCCGAAGTAGAAGAACTCGACGAGCAGGTAGAGGCAGATCAGCAACCCGACGACGAAGATGCCGCCGCCGGCGAGCCCGAAGAAGCGCAGCGGCTTGCGCGTGAAGCGCGTGAGGAAGATCAGCGCCGCGATGTCGAGGATGCGGCGCAGGTAGACGCCGAAGCCGAAGAGCGACCCGAACACCGAGCCGCCCTGCTCCTTCACGTGGCGGACCGGCACCTCGGCGACCTCGTAACCGGCGCGGTACGCCAGCACGGGCAGGAAGCGGTACATGTCGCCCTGCACGGCGACGTCCTCGAAGACGCGGCGGCGCATCGCCCGCGCGAGGCAGTTCAGGTCGTGCACCTTCGTGCGCGTGAGCAGCCGCATCAGCGAGTTGAAGAACCACGACTGGATGCGGTTCAGGAAGGGGTCGACGCGGCCGCGCCGCCAGCAGGTGACGACGTCGGCGCCCTGGTCGAGCGCGTCGAGGATCTTGTGCACGTCGGCCGGATCGGTCTGCAGGTACTGCGGCAGGGAGAGGACCGTCCGCCCGCGCGCGATCTTGAAGCCGGCGGCGAGCGCGATCGACTCGCCGAACGGCTGGTTGAACTTGATGAGGCGGACGCTCATCCCGGCCGGGCGCCGCCGGCCGAGCTCCTCGAAGAGGGCGTCGGGGGTGCCGTCGAGCACGAAGACGAACTCACAGGTGAGCCCGCGCTTCTCGAACTCCTGGGCGTAGCGCGCCAGGATCTCCTCGAACTCGACGCGCTCGTCGTGGACCGGGACGACGACGGTGACGTCGCGTTCCGAGAGCGGCTCGTGGCTCATGGCGCGCCGCCTTCCTGATCCGGGGACGCCGCCGCGCCTTCGGTCTCGCGCACGACGTAGAGCCGCTCCATGCCGGGGTCGCCGACACGGTTGAGCAGCTCGCACAGGAAGCCGAGGGAGAGGAGGGTCACGCCGAGGTAGAGGCCGAGCGCGGTGATTCCGGGGAAGACGATCGTCGAGGAGAGGTCCATCGCCGTGAACGCCACCGGCACGACCAGGATGCCCGCGATCATGACGAAAACCCAGAGCGATACCTTGCCGAACCAGTGCAGCGGCCGCGCGCTGAAGTGGACGAGCAGCTGCAGCACGAGGATGTCGAGCATCACGCGGTAGATGCGGCCCATCCCGTACTTCGAGCGGCCGAAGCGCCGCGGGTGGTGGCGGACCTCCAGCTCCTTCACCTTGGCGCCGAGCGCCGCGGCGAACGCCGGGACGTAGCGGTGCATGTCGTTGTAGAGCGGCACCCGGCGCAGGAACTCCGCGCGGTAGCCCTTGAGCGTGCAGCCGAAGTCGTGCAGCTCGACCCCCGAGACGCGCGCCAGCACCCGGTTGGCGATCACCGAGGGCATGCGGCGCGAGACGAGGCGGTCCTTGCGCTCCCTGCGCCAGCCCGAGACGACGTCCCAGCCGGCGTCGAGCTCGGCGACGATCTGGGGGATGTCCTCGGGGTCGTTCTGGAGGTCGCCGTCCATGGCGATGATGTAGCGCCCGCGCGCCTGGTCGAGGCCGGCGCAGAGCGCCGCCGTCTGCCCGGCGTTCTCGGTCAGCTGGATCGCGCGCACGCGCGCGTCGAGCCCGAGGATCGCCTCGAGCCGCTCGGCCGTCGCATCGGTCGAGCCGTCGTCGACGAAGATCACCTCGAAGCGCCGCCCGAGCTTCACGAGGACGTCGTGCAGCGCGCGTGCGAGAGGCAGGATCGAGTCCTCCTCGTTGAAGCACGGGATGACGACCGACAGCTCGGGAGTCGCGAGCAACCGTTCCTCCTGGCGCGCCGCCCCTGCGTCTCCGCGCGTTGCGCGCTTGCGCGCACGCCTGCACGCGCGGGACCTCCGGACACCCATCCGACGTGACGTCGAGCGCTATCGTCGCCGCTCGCACGAACCCTTCAGTCTCCGCTCGCCGGGCGGGGCGGATCAGAACGGAAGTCCAAATGCATAGCGCCATGTCTCCGGCGGACCAGACGAGAGCGCGGCGGCGCCGGCCGCATTCGCACCCCACGAAGGACTCCTGAGCCCGCGATGGCGCGCGAACCCACGACGCCGACCCCCTCCCCCGAACGGCGCGAACGGCCAAAACGGAAAGAAGAGCGCATCGAACCCCCCCTCCACGGGGGCGGCGGCTCCATTGCCCGGGCGCCGACATCGCGCTATCCCTTGCCGCCCAACAGGGCTGGACACCTGGGTGATGTCGAACGGAGGGTTGTGGAGCCCTCCCGCAGGCCACCTGCGTATCCGGTCGCGACGGCAGGCCCCCCCCCTGCCCCCCGGCGGCTCATGCGCATTGCGCTTGTCGTCAGCCAGCGCGGCAAGCTCCTGAAGAGCTTGTTGAGCGTGATCGGTGACCCGGAACTCGAAGTCGAGGTCCGACCCGATCTGCTTTCCGCAATGGCGGAATTGCGCCGAGCCAGTCCGGCGCTGCTGGTCCTCGACCTCGCGACGATCGACGCGCGCGAGCGCGGACTGCTGCCTTCGCTCCGCGCCCAGAGTCCCCGCACCGCGCTGCTCGCCGTCGTGCCCGCAGTCATTCCCGAGCTCATCCGCGAGGCGATGCGCGCCCACGTCCACGGCGTCCTGCTCGACCCCTTCGACCTCGCCGAGACGAAGTCGGTCATCGACCGCCTCCTCGAGCCCGCGCACGCGCGCGGCGGCGAGCAGGAGTCGATCGACCAGCTCGCCGTCTTCCTGAAGGGCCTCGCGCACGAGATCCTCAATCCGCTGACGAGCATCTCGGGCCTCCTGCAGGTGCTGACGCAGGAGGAGGGCGACGCCAAGGAGCGCACCGGCCGCTACAAGACGATGCTGCAGTCGGTCGAGCGCATCCAGAAGGTCCTGCGCGAGCTCGAGTACTTCGTGCGCGCCCGCAAGCCGCAGCGGCGCCGCGTCGACCCGGCGAAGGTGGCGCGCGGCGTCGCCGACCGGCTGCGCCAGGCCGACCCGCCGCTCACCGTCACGCTCGACGCGCCCGAGTCGGCGCCGCCGATCCTCGCCGATCCTGACCAGCTCGCGCTCGCGCTGCGCCACCTCGCCGCCTTCGCCGCGGGCCGCAACCTGGACGGGCCGGTCGAGATCCGCGTGCGCCCCTCCCCGAGCCGCGTCGAGTTCGAGATCTCCGGCATCGTCGCGGTGCCGATGGGCGACCGGCCCGAGCAGCTCCTCGTCCCCTACCAGGACGTGCACTCGAGCGGCCGCTCCGGCAATCTCGAGCTCTCCGCCGCGCACGGCATCGTGCGCTCGCACAAGGGCACGCTCGACGTCAGCGTGCCGGCCGGAGGCGGCATCCGCTTCCGGGTGAGCCTGCCGCTCCCGCAGGCGGCGGCGGGCGAGGACGAACCGGCGCCCGCGAACGTCTGAATCTCTCCGCTCGGGCGCGCCGCGCCGTCAAGCGGACGGTGGCGCGCCGCCGATCCACTCCGGATCGCGCGTGCACGTTCCGGCCGGCCCGCCGCGGGGCGGGCGTATAAACGGCCGGAAGTGACGCGAGCGAGCGCGGCGACGGAGAGCGGATGAAGCGGAGGCTCAGCCCGAGGACGAGACGGAGCGTGCTGCTGCTCGCGGCGGGCCTCGCGCTCGTGCTCGGCGCGATCTGGCTCGCCGCCCTGCCGCGCAGCATCGCGGCGCACGAACGGCGCGCGCTGGGCTTCCTCGAGTCCGACGACCCGCGCAGCGCGCTCGAGTCGCTCGACCGCGCGCTCGAGCGCGCCGACGAGGACCACGCCGACGAGAAGACGCGCTACGAGCTGCTGACCCGGCGCGGCCGCCTCAACCTCGACGCGCTGCACCGTCCGACGGCGGCGCTCGAGGACTTCATCGAGGCGCAGGCGCTCGAGCCCGGAGAGCCGCGCGCGTGGGACCACGTCGGCGAGGCGTACCTGAAGCTCAAGCAGTACGACGAGGCGGCGCGCCACTTCGAGCAGGCGACCACCGTCTTCTCCGACCGCGAACGGTGGTTCCGCTACACGTCGGCCGCCGCGCGCTGGCGCGCCTCGCGCGTCAAGGAGGAGGAGGGCGAGGCGCTGATCGAGCCGCTCGCGCTGCCCGGCCTCGAGCGGGCGCTCGACCGCGCGCTCGAGCGGTACGCGTCGTCGGGCGCGCAGCCGCTCGACGCGGCGGCGATCGAGGCGACGCTGCTCCGGCAGCCGCACGGCGCGGCCGAGGTGAAGCACGGCTTCGAGCTCCTGCTCGCCGCGCGCGCCGACTTCAAGCGCGCCGACCTGCAGATGGCCGACTACGAGACGTCGCCCGAGCTCTCGCCCCGCTTCGGCCGCGTGCGCCTCGAAATGCACCGGCAGGCCGGCCGCTACTACGAGCTCTGCCGCACCGCCGAGGTGCTGCTGCGCGCGCCGCGCGACCGCGCCGACATGGCGGAGTTCGAGGCGATCCAGCTCCTGCGCGCCAACGCGCTGCGCGACCAGGGCCTCCCCGACCTCGCCGCCTCCGCGTTCGTCGCGCTGCGCGACGAGCTCGCGCGCCGGAAGGACCCCGCCGTCGGCGAGGCGATGTCGCGCGCCGAGTTCCTCGCGATCGACGAGCGCCTCGCGGCGCACCAGTACGACGAGGCGGGCAAGCTCTTCGACTGGTTCTCGAAGGACCTCGACGCGCCGTCCTGGTTTCCCTTCAACCTCTACGGCGGCGTGGTCCGGCAGGCGCGCGGCGACACGACCGGCGCGGTGCCGCTGCTCGAGAACGCGGCGCGCCTCCTCCTCCAGACCAGCGACCACGTCGCGTGGGCCTTCCGCGACGAGGCGGAGCGGCGCCGCCAGGTGACCTGGCTCGCCGAGTCGCTCCTGCGCGTCGGCCGGACCGAGCTCGCGCTCGACGTCGCCACCTTCATGCTCGCCGAGGCGCCCGACCTCGCCGAGCTCCGCGCCATCCGCGCGGCGGCGCTGCGCGTGACGCGCGGCCGCGAGTGGGACGCCTGCGTCGAGGACCTCGCGCTGCTGCGCATGGGGCGCGACGGCGGGCGGCGCTTCGCGCAGTGGGAGGCCGACTGGAACCGCATGCGCGGCGGCCCCAAGCAGTACGCGCGCGCCGTCGCCGACCAGGGCGCCCGCCTGCTGCGCGTCTTCTCCAACGACCTCTCCGTCGACAAGGCGCTCGCCGACCTGGTGAAGAGCGCCAAGACGGCGCACGGCGACGGGAAGTCGGGCGGAGCGCGCGACCTGAGCTTCCAGACCGCCGGGTCGGTGCTGCTGCGCGAGCTCGACGACGACCCCGGCATGGTGCTGCGGGTCTACCGCTGGCTCGTCGCGAAGGGCCGCCGCGACGAGGCGTTCCTCCTGCTCCACGGACTCGTCGAGTCGGAGCCCGAGGTCGCCGACTTCCGGCTGCTGCTCGCGCGCCACGACCTCGCCGACGGCCGGCTGCGCGACGCGCTCGCGATCCTCGAGTCGCTGCTCGAGCGGCGGCCCGACGACGTCGAGGTCGCCGCGCTCGCGAGCGACGTCGCGCGCCGCACCTTCGAGATCGAGCTCGCGCGCAAGATCGAGGACCGGGCGATCGGCGACGCGCCGCACGGCGCGGCGCTGCTGCTCGCGGCGCGCGCGGCGCTCGCCGACGGCTACCCCGATCTGGTTCTCGAGATGGCGCGCTCCGCGTCGGCCGCCGACGCCGACGGCCGCGCGCTGCTCGGGCTGGCGGCGCGCGCCGAGGTGGTCGCGGGCGAGCTCGAGGCGGCCGACGCGCTCGCCCGGCCGGTCCTCGCGCAGGACCCGCTGCAGCGCGACGCGCTCGCCGCGTTCCTCGCGGTCCGCGGCAGCCGCGTCTTCCCGGACGGCACCACCGAGTGCGACGCGTGGCTCGCGGAGCACCCCGCGGCGCTCGCCGGCCTCGACGTCGACGACCTCGCCGACCTCGGACGGATGCTGCTCGGCGCCGGCGACGCCGGCGCGGCGGGACGGGTCCTCGAGGCGGCGCTCGCGCGCGAGCCGGAGCACGCGCTCGCGCGCCTCACGCTGGCCGACGTGCTGCTGACCCAGCGCCGCGACGACGAGCTCGAGAAGCTGCTCGACCCGGCCCACCTGCGCAACGACGACCTCGAGGGGATCCGCCGCCTCGCGATGCTGCACCTCCTGCGCGACGGGCCGATCCCGGCCCACAGCTTCCTGCGCGGCCACATCGCGGCGGGAGCCTCGGAGGACGACCTCGCCCGCATCACGACGCTGACGGGCGCCGCGGCCGGCCGGATCTCGGCGTCGTTCGGGCTCGCCGCGCGGCGCGGCCTCGCCCTCGACCGCGACGAGAAGCGGCTGCTCGCGCTCGCGGTGCTGTCCTGGAACGCCCCGCGGGCCGACGCCACCGCCCTGCCCGAGATCGCGGCGATGACGCTGTTGCCGGCCGACGACTCGCAGCGCGACCGCGAGCTCGAGCGCTGGATCTCGCTCGACCTCGCCTCGCCCGACCACCGCTTCCTCGGCTCGCTGGTCGCCCTCGCGCTGCTCGACCGCCTGCCGGAGCTGACGGCATTGCGCGACTCGGTGCGCGCCAGCCTCTTCGCGACCATGCCGTCGCTCGGCGAGATCGCGCGCCGCGAGGCGCGCCGCCTCGACGAGCGAGGCGACCGCGCCGCCGCCGCCGCGCTGCTCTACGGCCAGGTGGTCGCCGATCCGCGCGACGCCGACGCGCTGCGCGCGCTCGTGCTGGTGTCCGACGCGCTCACCGGCGAGCAGCTCGACCGCCTCTGCGAAGCGCTGCGCGATCCGGCCGCGCCGGCGGGTCTCGCCACCGCGATGAACGCGCTGCGCGAACGGATGCGCGGCGACCCGGCGCGCGCGGCGGCGCTCCTCGAGGAGGCGGCCCAGGACCCGGCGTGCCGGCCGGTCGCGCGGCTGGTCCAGGCGCAGCTCGCCGGCCGCCACGACGTCCTCGCCGCGACGTTCCCGGTCGAGCTCGCGCCGTGGTGCGAGGTCGGGACGAAGGCGCACGCGACCACCGGCGACGCCGCCGTCGACCGGCTGCTCGGCGACGCGCTCGAGGCGGCGCCGACCGACCGGCTCGTGCTCGCGGCGCTGCGCCAGCGCCTCGCGAAGGCGGGCGGCCGCATCGATCCCCCGCAGCGCAAGCGCTACGTCTATGCGCTCGTGAAGCAGCCGGGGCCGTGGTTCGAGGCGTTCGAAGCGGCGCTCGCCACCGCCGCGCACGCGCCGCCGGACGCCGCGCGCACCGACGCGCTCGCGCGCGCGCTCGGTGCGGCGATCGAGATCTACAGCGGGCCGGTGCTCCCGACCGCGGCGCTGCGCGCGCTGGCGCGCCTCGCCGACCTGCAGATCGCGGCCGGGCAGCCCGAGATGGCGGCGCTCACGATCGCGCGCGCCGAGCAGGCGTGCCCCTCCCATCCCGACCTGCTCGCCGCGAAGGGGCGCCTCGCCTTCTCCGAAGGCGACGAGCGGCGCACGCGGAGCAGCTTCGGGCGGGCGCGCGCGTTCGGCAGCCGGGCGCCCGACGTCCTGCACTGGCTCGGCCGCGACGCGCTCACGTTCGGCCGGCCGCGCGAGGCGGCCGAGGTCGAGGAGCTCGCGCTCGCGGGCGGACCGGCCGACGCCGCGCTGCGCGCCGAGATGCACGAGGTGGTCGCGCGCGCCCGCTTCATGCTCGGCGCCACGGCCGAGGCGCGCGATGCTTGGACCGCCGCGGCGCTCGCGCGCGGGGAGGACCCGGAGCGCTCGCTCCCGATCGCGCTCGAGATGTTCGCGCGCGAGGGACCCGAGGCCGCGAAGTCGCGCCTCGAGACGCTCGCCGCGTCGCCCGGTCCGGCGCAGGACCTCGCGCGCGCGCTGCTCGGCATCGCGGCACGCCGTTCCACGGAAGAGCCGGTCATCCCGACCAAGGACGACGAGCCGGAGCGCTGAGCGATCAGCCCGCCGTCGCGCCGCCTGCTGCTTCCGCATCGCCGCGCAGTCGGGCGAGCGCCGTCGCGGCGACGCGCCGGCCGACCGCCGCCGCGCAGGTGAGGCCGTGGCCGCCGAGGCCGGCTGCCCAGATCAGGCCGCGCCGCCGCGGGTCCTCGCCGAGCACGAAGCGGCGGCTCGCGCGACGCGTGCGGTGGCCCGCCCACGCGCGCGCGACGGGCAGCTCCGCGAAGTCGGGCAGGAAGCGGCGCGCCTTGCGGCGGATCTCCTCGAGCTGCGCCGGATCGGTCGCGCAGTCGCCCGGCGCGTCGACCGACTCGTCGCAGGCGCACAGGAGCAGTCCGCCCGCCTCCGGCCGGAAGTAGAAGCCGTTCACCGTGTCCCAGATCCACGGCCACGCCGGGTCGACGCGCGCGTCGGGCGCGGTGACGAGCAGGTGGCGGCGGATCGGCGCGAGCCCCGGATCGTCGGCGCCCGCCGTCGTTGCGAGCGGGCCGGCCCACGCGCCCGCGGCGTCGACGACGATGCGCGCTGCCAGCAACGCGCCGTCGCGCAGGCGCACGCCCGCCACCGCATCGCCTTCGGTCGCGATCGAAGCGACGGCGCTGTCGAGGCGGAGCTCGGTCCCGCGCGCGCGCGCGCCGGCGAGGAAGCCGTCGACCACGACGTGCGCGTCGACCACGCCGTCGTCGTCGCTGCGGATCGCGACGAGCTCGCGGTCAGGACGAAACCCTTGCACCGCGCGCGCGACCTCCTCGACGTCGACGACGCGCGCGCCGGCGTAGCGCGGCGCGTCCGTACGCGCGACCAGCAAGTAGGAGCCGGTGCGGCGGAACGGGCGCGGACCGGGCAGGTCGTCGGGCGGCGCGCGCAGGAACTCCGCCCCTTCGCGGCAGAGCAGGTCGAGCTCGGGCTCGCCGCTCGCGCCGCGCACGAGGCCGGCGTTGCGACCCGAGCTGTGCAGCGCGGGCGCGCGCTCCTGCTCGACCACGACGACGCGCACCTCGCGCGTGCGCGACAGGAAGAAGGCGGTCGCGGCGCCGGCGAGCCCGCCCCCCACGATCGCGACGTCGCAGCTCGCCGCGTCGCTCATGCGACCGCGCGCGTCGCCGTCGTCGCGCGCGCCAGCTCGCGCAGCGGCGCGAAGCGGAACTCCGCGGCGAGCCGGTCGAGGCGCGCCTCGGTGCGGTCGAGGTTCCGGTAGTGGCGCAGGTGGCCGAGCCGGCCGATCACCGCCGGCGCCGCGCGCGGCTGGCCGTCGTCGAGCTCCCACGGATGGACGTAGACGATGCCGGGGTGGCCGGAGCGGTTCATCGAGCGCAGCGCCTGCTGCGTGTAGCGCAGCGGGAACTGGCGCAGGTAGCCGCCGCCCGCGGCCGGGAGGTTCTGGCCGAGCACGCGCCACGTGAGCAGCGGCAGCTCGACGATCGAGCCGCCCTCGACGGCGACGACGACCGGCGTGCGCGCGAAGCCGGGCATGCCGTAGCGGTCGTGGCGCACCGGGAAGATGCTCGAGTCGTAGCGCAGCCCGAGCCGCGCCAGCTCCGCGAGCGCCCAGAGCGTCTCCGCGGTGACCGAGAAGGTCGAGGCGCGGAAGCCCTCGATCGGGGCGGGCGAGAGCGGGCCGAGCAGCTCGAGGCTGCGCCGGACGTCGTCGCGGAAGGCCGCCTCGCCGAGCTCGCCGACCATCTTGTGGGAGTGGCCGTGCGAGGCGATCTCGTGGCCCGCCGCGGCGATCGTCCGCACCAGCTCGGGCTCGTGCTCCGCGACCCAGCCCAGCACGAAGAAGGTCGCCTTCTGGCGGTGGCGCTCGAGCAGGCGCAGCAGCTTCTCGACGCCGAGCGCGGCGCGGCGCGGCAGCCCCGGCCACGCCGTGTCGGGGAACGCGCGGCGCAGGTTCACCGCGTGGAAGTACTCCTCCACGTCGATGCTGAGCCCGTTGACGATGGCCGTTCCCGTGTTCACTCGATCCTTCGCTGCGAGATTCCCGCCCCGCGACTTTCGCGCGCTCACTTCACGGCGGCAAGCGCGGCGTCGTACGCCGGAAGGAACTTCCCGACGAAGTCGAGCAGGCGCGCCTCGGCCGCCGCCTCGGCGGCGGCGGTCGCCGCGACGTCCTCGGGCGCCACCTTGCCGAGCGACGTGGAGAAGCGCAGCAGCGCGGCGCGGTCGTCGCGGCCGGCGAGCGTCGCCGCGAAGGCGAGCTGCTGCTCTTGGAGCCAGTCGGGCGTCTCGTCGGTCCCGACGCGGTACCACGACCAGACCAGCAGCTCGACGCCGTCCTGCCGCACGCGCAGCCGGTCGATCTTGCGCTCGCGGCCGGAAAGCGCGTGGACGACCTGCCGCTGCTCGACGACGTCCCAGCCCTGGCCGCGGTAGCAGATCTCCGGCGGATGGGCCGCCTTCCCGTCCGCGCCCGCCACCGCGATGCAGGCGAGCACGAGGTCGCCGCCGCGCGCGTATTCGCGGAAGAGGATGTCGCGCGTCTCGAGCAGCTCGTACTGGCGCGGCGTGAGCGAGCGGTCGCGCCCGGCCCAGTCGCCGATCGCGTTCGCGATCGACGCGGTGAACGGGACGGCGGTCGACGGGCGCGGCCGCGCGCAGCGCCAGGTCGCGACCGCCGCCGCGGCCGTGAGCGCCAGCGCGACGAGGTAGCGCGCCCAGTTCGAGCCGGCGGCGGCGGGGCGCGGCGGCACCGGCGGCGCGGCCGGCGGCGGCGTCTCGCCCCGCTTCCCGCGCAGCAGCCGCTCGAGTCCGACGTAGATCGCGATCGCGACCACGTAGACGGCCCAGTTGGAGGGGCCGTGCCAGCGGTTCGCCTCGGTCACTCCGCCGACGCGGCCGATGGCGGCGAGCAGCGCGACGCGGAAGACGTTCGCGACCACCGCGATCGGCAGCGCGAGCGCGAAGAGGAAGACGCGCGCCTTCCGGCTCAGCCCGCGCGCCGTCCCGGCCATGAACGCGCCGAGCGCGACCAGCGCGAGCGCGCTCTTCAGTCCCGAGCACTCGTCGTCGACGAGCAGCCGCCCGCCGCCCGGCAGCAGCAGAAACGAGCCGCGCGCCTGCATGCCGGCGCCGAACAGGTTCACGAGCGCGCAGCTCGCGGGGACGACGATGCGCTTCAGGAGGTCGATCGCCTTGACCACCGCGAACATCGGGAAGGGCCACGCGAAGGCGAGGAACGCGAGCGGCAAGGCGAGCGCGCGCAGCCGCTCGCGCCCGCCGAGGAGCAGCGTGAAGCCGGGCAGCAAGACCAGGAGGGCGAGCGCCGCCGGCGAATCCTTGCGCAGCCACGCCGACGCGACGCCGAACGCGAGCGCCGGCGCGATCCAGAGCAGCCCCCACCACGAGCCGTCGCCGGTCGCGGCGCGCAGCCGCGCGCGCCCGCGCCACGCGAGCCAGAGCGACGCGGCCGGCACCAGCGGGCCGTGCGAGAAGTAGCCGTCGGGCGCCGACCAGCGCGCGACGAGCCACTGCAGCGACGGCCAGAACGCGACCGCCGTGCACGCGGCGAGCGCGAGCGCGGCGAGCGCGAGCGCGGCGAGCGCCGCGCTCCCATGTCCCTGCAGGTGGCCGCGCAGGCGACTGTCGGCGGCGGCGCTCAACGTCCGCTCCCTCGGGCGCGCAGTTCGGCGAAGCGCGCGACGACCTTCGCCGCGTTCCCGTCCCACGTCAAACCATGGCGGAGTAGCGTAGAGCGGCCCGCCGCGCCGATCTTCTCGCGCAGCTCGGGGGACGCCGCCAGCCGCTCGAGCGCCGCGTCGAACGCCTCCGGGGCCGCCGCGTCGAAGAGGAGGGCGTCGCGATCGGGCTCGACCACCTCGCGCAGGTTGGCGCGGTCGGGGGCGAGCACGGCGCGACCCGCCGCGAGGTAGTCGAGGAGCTTGAGCGGCGAGGCGTACTCGGTCACCTCGGGGAGCAGCGCGACGTCGAAGGCCGCGACGTGCGCGAGGACCTCGTCGCGCGGGAGCGACCCGAGGAAGCGGACGCGCCCGGCGACGCCGCGCTCGCGCGCGAGCGTCTCGAGGCGCGCCCGGTCGGGCCCCTCGCCCACGACCAGCAGCGTCGCGTCGTCGCGCCTTGCGAGGAACGGGAACGCGCGCTCGAGGCGATTCCAGTCGCGCACGAAGCCGACGAAGCCGAGGACGAACCGGCCGTCGAGCCCGAGCCGCGCGCGGACCGTCCCGCCGTCGGCGGCGCGCGCGAGCGCGTCGGGCTCGAGCCCGTTCCAGTGGACGTCGATCCGCTCGCGCGCGACCCCCTGTGCAGCGAGCAGGTCGGCGAGCACGCGCGTCACCGCGACCACGCGGTCGGCGCGGTTCAGCGTCGCCGTCTCGTGGCGCCGCGCGAGGCCCGCGAGCGCGAGGCCGCCGTGGCGCGACCGCTCGAGCGCGAGCGGCGCGTTCACCTCGACCACCACCGGCAGCCCGCGGCGCTTCGCGAAGGCGACGGCGCTCCCGCAGAAGAGGGCGTGGCGCGCGTAGACGGCCTCGGGCGCGAAGTCGCGCGCGGCGGACGCCAGGCGCGCGCGCTCGACGCCGTTGTAGGCGAGCTCGGCGAGCTCGCGCAGCGCCGACGCGCGCGGCGGGCCCGGGTCGCCGCCCTCGGGGCGGCCGTCCGCCGCGCGCGGCCCGACGACGAGCACGTCGTGGCCGGCGCGCCGCAGCGCGCCGACGAGGCCGTCGATGTGGACGCGCTGCCCGTCGCGCGAGCGCGTGCGGTGGTGGTAGAGGATCCTCACGCCGCGCCCCCCGCCGGCGCGCGCCCGAGCGCCCGCTCGAAGAGGGCGTGCATGCCGTCGACGGTGGCCGTCCAGGAGTGGAGCTCGGCGTAGGCGCGCACCTTGGCGCGGTCGCGCGGCCGCTCGAGCAGATCGCAAAGGGCGGTCGCCACGGCGGTCGGCTCGACGGAGTCGATGAGCGTCCCGACGGCCGGCTCGCGCACCACCTCGGCGACGCCGCCGACGCGCGTCGCGACCACGGGCGTGCCGCACGCGAGGCTCTCGAGCAGGACGTTCGGCCACCCCTCGCGCGTCGAGAGGAGCGCGAGCGCGTCGGCGGCCGAGTAGGCGACGGCGAGCCGCTCGTGCGGGAACGGTCCGAGCAGCTCGACGCGGCGCGCAGCGCCGATCCGCTCCGCCTGCGCCAGCAGCCGGCCCCGCTCCTCGCCGTCGCCGACGATCTTCACGTCGACGTCGTGCGGAAGATGGGGCAGCGCGGCGATCAGCCGATCGTGCCCCTTCCTCGCGATCAGGTGGCCGACGGAGAGCACGACGCGCCGGTCGCTCCGCCAGCGCAGCTGAGCGCGCGCCTCCGCCCGATCGATCGGCGCGAAGGCGGCGAGGTCGACCCCGTTGCGCAGCGTGACGAGCGGCAGCCCGGGCGGCGCGAGCGGCGCGAGCTCGCGGCGCAGCGCGTCGGCAACGGCGATGCCGGCGCTCGCACCCCGCAGCATCCACTTCATCCAGCGGCGCGGCAGCAGGTGGCGCGGGATCAGGTTCACGTCGGTGCCGCGCGCGGTGACGACCAGCGGGAGGCGCAGCCGCCGTGCGACGAAGCGCGCCGCGACCGCGTCGGGATAGAGGTAGTGCGCGTCGACGAGGTCGAAGCGCTCGCCCGCCGCGACGAGCTCCTGCACGCACTGCGTGCCGGCGCGCGCCAGCGAGAGCGGCGCCGCGCTCATGCTCACCTTGGGGAGAAGGAGGTAGCGCGGATGAAGGACGCGCACGCCGTCGCGCCGCTCCTCGGCCGGCACGTCGGCGAACGCGGCCCAGCGCCCGCGCGCCAGCGCGCGCGGCACCCACGGCACCGGCGCGACGACGACGGCCTCGCGCGCGGCGCCGCCGCCCGGCGCGCCCGGCTCCTTCGCACGCGCCAGCCAATGGCGCAGCCGCTCCCACACGAACACGCCGTGGTGCGGCGCGCCGGGATGGGGGAAGAGCGTCGTGAAGACCAGGAGGCGCATCGTCACGCTCCGAGCCAGCGCTTCTCGAACGCCGAGAGCACCAGCATGGAGTAGAGCAGCTCGGAGTGGTCGCGCCGGCCCTCCCGATGGCGCGTGACGGCGGCGGCGAGCGCGGCGGCGTCGACGCTGCGCGGGGCGGCGAAGCGGTCGCCCTTCGCGTCGAGCTGGCCCCGGACCCAGCGCTCGAGCGGCGGCGCGAAGCCCTGCTTGCCGCGCGCCGCGATCTCCGGCGGCAGGTGGGGCGCGATCGCGCGACGCAGGATCCACTTGCCGACGCCCGCGTGGAGCTTCCAGTCGGGCGGGATCGCGGCGGCGAGCTCGACGAGGCGGTAGTCGAGCAGCGGCGCGCGCGCCTCGAGGCTCGCCGCCATGGTCGCGCGGTCGGACTTGGTGAGCACGTACTCGGGCAGCCAGGTGTGGAAGTCGACGTACTGCGCGCGCGACAACGGGTCGGAGGCGGGCGCGCGCTCCCACCAAGGGCGAAAGTTCTCGACGGGGTCATGGCCGGCGGTCGCGGCGCGCAGGTCGGGGTGGAGCAGCGAGCGCGCCTGCGCCACGTCCATCGAGCTCACGCTGCGCACGTAGGCGTCGAGCGGAGATCGGCCGAGGTTCTCGAGCGTCGTCTTCGCGCGCAGCGGCCGCGGCAGCCGCGCCGACGCGGGCCAGAGCGCGCCCGCGCCGCGGAAGAGGGCGCGGAAGAGCGGACCCGGCAGGAGCGAGCGCACGCGGTGCTCGGCCGCCTCGAAGCGGTAGCGGCGGTAGCCGGCGAAGCACTCGTCGCCGCCGTCGCCCGAGAGCGCCACCGTCACGTGCTTGCGCGCGCACTTCGCGAGGAGCCACGTCGGGATCGCCGAGGGGTCGGCGAACGGCTCGTCGAAGAACTCGGCGAGCGGCAGGACGAGGTCGAGCGCCGCCGGCGCGAGCTCCTCGACGACATGGCGCACGCCGAGGTGCTTCGCGACGACCCGCGCGTGGTCGACCTCGGAGTGCTCCCAGTCCTGGAAGCCGATCGTCACCGCGGTCACGCTGCCGCCGCCGCCGGAGCCGCGCGCGAGCTCGGCCATCGCCGCGACCACCGCCGACGAGTCGACGCCGCCCGACAGGAACGCGCCCAGCGGCACGTCGCTGATCAACCGCAGCCGGACCGCGTCGAGCAGCGTCGCCCAGAGCTCCTCGGCGAGGCGCTCCGGCGGGTCACGCCGCGTCGCGAACTGCGGCAGGTCCCACCACGGCCGCGGCTCGGCCGCGCGCCCCGCCGCGCCGCGCTCGACCCAGAGGTAGTGGCCCGCCGGCAGCTTGCGCGCGCCGCGCCAGATCGTCTTCGGAGCCGGCACGTAGCGAAGCGCGAGGAAGTCCAGGAGCGCGGTCGGGTCGACCTCGCGCGAAAGCCCGCCCTCCGCGAGCAGCGCCTTGAGCTCGCTTCCGAAGACCAGACCGCGTGCCGTCCGGGCGTAATAGAGCGGCTTCACGCCGAGGCGGTCGCGCGCGAGCAGGAGACGGTCGGTGCGGCGGTCGTGCACCGCGAGCGCGAAGAAGCCGTTCAGCTTCGCGAGCATCCGCTCCGGCGCGTCGCGGTGCTCCTCGAAGAGGTAGACGAGGACCTCGGTGTCGCTGCGCGAGCGGAAGACGTGGCCGCGCTCCTCGAGCTCGCGCCGCAGCTCGCGGAAGTTGTAGATCTCGCCGTTGAAGACGACCGCGACCGAGCCGTCGCGCGAGTACATCGGCTGGTTGCCGTCGGGCGAGAGGTCGAGGATCGCGAGGCGCCGATTATGGAGGCCGACGCCGTGCGAGAGCGCCGAGCCGTGCGCGTCGGGGCCGCGGTGGCGCAGCACCTCCCCCATCGCGACGAGCTCGGCCTCGCGGCGGGGCGCCTGCGCGTCGTCGTCGAGGAACCCCGCGATCCCGCACATGGGCGCCGACCTAGCCGCGCGCGGGCCTTCCGGCCCACGCATCTTCGAAGCACTCGACGAGGCGGTCGGTGAGGCGGTCGTAGCGGAACGCCTCGGCGCCCGGCCCCGGCCCCGGCCCCGGCCCATGCATCGAGTCGGCCGGCGCGGAGCGCCCCCGCACGGCGCGCGCGAGCGCGGCCGCGATCGCGTCGGGGTCGTCGGGCTCGGCGCGCTCGAACGGGACGGCGGCGGCGCGCAGGGTCTCCTCGATCGCGCCGCCCGCACGCGAGAGCGAGAGGATCGGGCGGCCGGCCGCGAGGTACTCGTAGAGCTTGGCCGGCACCTGCACCTCGGCGTCTGGGTGCTCCGGCCCGAGGACCAGCAGGACGTCGCTCGCGCGCTGGCGCGCCAGCGCCTGCGCGTGCGGCAGCGCGCCGGCGATCACGAGCGCACCCGCGACGCCGAGCGCGTCGGCCTGCGCGCGGAACGCCGCCTCGCCGTCGATCGAGCCGTGGAAGACGACGCGCAATCGTGCGTAGCCGCCGGCGTCGGTCTCCTTCAGGCGCGCGAGCGCCTGCAGCAGGAAGCGGCCGCTGCGCAGGCCGTAGAGCTGGCCGAAGTGCGCCACCTCGACGGCGCCGGGCGTGCCGCCGCCGGCCGGCGGCGGGAGCCCGTCGAAGTCGTCGGGATCGAAGCCGTTCGCGATGGTGCGGGCGCGCGCGCCGACGTCGTGGCGGCGCCGGAACGCGCGCTCGAGCGCGGCGGTGTTGAGGATCACCTGCGCCGCCTCGCCGACCACGCGCCGCTCGAGCGCCGCGTCGAGCCGCCGCCCGCGCTCGCTCGCGTAGGCGCGGAACGGGTTGCCGATCCAGGGATCGCGGAAGTCGACGACGAGCGGCGCGCGGAACAGGCCGCGCAGCGCGACGCCGACCAGGTGCGCGCTGTGCGGCGGGCTGGTCGAGAAGACCAGGTCGGGCTCGTCGCCGCGCAGCGCGAGCGCCGCCTTCGCCGTCGCGACCGGGATCCAGGCGAGCCAGCGGTCGGGCAGCGCGAACGCCTCGCTCACGACGTCGCGCCAGCGCGGCGCGGCCGAGCCGTTCGCGGGCGCGCCCGCCGTCGCGGCGGCGCCATCGGCCGGCCGCCGCCCGCTCCAGCGCTTGAGCGCGTCCCAGGCGCGGAAAGGATCGGCGAGCGGCGCCCTCACGATCCGCGCCTCGGGCGGCACCTTCGCGAGCAGCCCGTCGTCGCGCCGCTCGCCGCGCGCCGGCGCGCCGGTCAGCACCGTGACGCGGTAGCCGCGGCGCACCAGGTGACGCACGAACTGGAGCGGTCGGTGGACGCCGCCGCCGGTGAGCGGCGGGAACCACCACGCGACGAAGAGGACGTGGCGGCCGGTCACGACGCCGCCTCCTCGACCAGCGCGACGAAGCGCGCGAGATGCGGCGCCCAGCCCAGGCGCTCCTCCGCGAGCGCGCGGCCGCGCTCGGCGAGACGCGCGCGCCGCGGCGCGTCGCGCAGCAGCGCGACCGTGCGCTCGGCGAGGCCCGCGTCGTCTTCGGCGGCGAGCCACGTCTCGCCGTCGCGGCCGGCGAGCCCCTTCGCGATCGCGCCGCTCACGACGAGCGGCGCGCCCGACGACAGCGCCTCGAGCGCCTTGTTCTGGACGCCGCGCGCGACCGTGAAGGGCAGCACGACCAGCGTCGCTCGTGAGAGAAAGGGCTGGACCGCCGGCACGTCGGCGTGGAGCGCGACGCCGTCGAGCCGCGCGAGCGCGCGGACCGCGGCGACCGGACGGCTGCCGACCAGCGTGACCGTCGCGTCGGGCACCTCGCGCCGCACGCGCGGCAGGATCTCGTGCACGAGGCGCGCGCACGCGTCGACGTTCGCCGCGTAGTCGAGCGCCCCGACGAAGAGGAGCTCCGCCGCGGCGCGGCCCGCCGGCGGCCCGAAGGGGAAGGCGGCGAGGTCGACGCCGTTCTCGACCACCTCGAGCCGGCGCGGCCGGCAGAAGGCGCGCAGCGTCGCCGCCTCGTCCTCGGTGCAGACGACGCAGGCGGCGGAGCGCTCGGCCGCGCGCGTCTCGACTCTGCGCAGCCGCCGCGCCTCGAGCGCGCACGCGACACGGCGCACGCCGCCGACCGTGCCGCGCTCGGCGTAGAGCCTGAACTTCTCCGAGTCGACGTCGACGAAGTCGACGATCGTCGCGAGCGGCGCGGGCCGCGCACCGCGCGGCGCGGCGCGCTCGAGCAGCGGCGCCATCGCGCCGCTGTAGACGACGGCCGCGTCGAACGGCGTTTCGCGGCACGCCTCGGCCAGCGCGCGCCGCAGCGCCGGCTCGGCGAAGTGCGCCGCGGTGAGCGCGCCGCCCGCGGCGACGGCCCACAGCGCGCGCAGCCGCGACGCACCGGGACGGACCGGCGCGACGAAGAGGCGCGCGACCTCGCTCCGCCACTCGGGCGCGCCGTCGCCGTCGCCATGCGCGTCGGAGGCGGCAAAGACGTGCACCTCGTGTTTCGCCGCGAGCGCGCGCACCTCGTGGTAGGCGCGGATCTTGTCGCCCTTCACGGGCCGGTCGGGGACCCGGTGCGCGAGGAAGAGGATCCGCATGGCGCGGCGGCGCGGCTCAGACGAGCAGGTCGCGCAGGTCGAGCGCCCAGCGGACGACGCCCGTGGGCAGGTGGTCCGGGTAGACGACGCAGACGACGATCATCGCGGCGAGGCCGAAGAGCAGGACCGCCGACGCGGCCACCTGCACCGTGCGCTGGAACCGGTTGCGGCGCACCTCGAGCACCGTCTGGATCGGGGCGACCTCGCCGAGCACCGGCAGCTTGAGCGAGACGCGCGCCTGCTCGGAGTGGGCGAACGAAGTGCGCAGGATCTCCCGGCCGATCACGATCGCGACGGCGGTCGCGAGCCCGAGCATCGTGCAGATGCCGAGCGCGAGCCAGCCGACCGAGGCCGTCGGCTTCGGCGCCGGCTGCGGCCGCTCGAGCGTGCGCAGCGGGAGGAGGTTCTTCGGGCCGCGCGCGTCGGCGAGCGCCTTCTTGTCGTAGTAGGGCCCCGCCACCGCCTGCTGGTCGAACACCGCCTGCTGCGCGGTCCAGACGTCCATGCGCAGCTGCGTGTACTCGCGCAGGACCTGCGGCAGCGTCTTCAGGAGGTCGCTCACCTCGCGCTTGCTGCTCTCGAGCAGCGCGCGCGCGGCGAGCTTGCCCTGCAGCTGCGCGTTCAAGTCGTCGCGCTCGCGCTTGAGCGCCTCGTACTTCGGGTTGGCGCGCGCCGCGGCGCTCACTTCGGCATGGTCGGGGGTGTTCGTGAACTGGAACGTGAGCTGGACGAGCTCGTCTTCGAGCGCCTTCACGGCGGGCCACCGCTCGGTGTAGTGCGCGCGCAGGAGCTCCTGCAGCTCGAGGTACGCCATCGAGATGCGCTGCACGATCGCCGCCTTCTCTTCGCTCATGACTGGGCCGGCCGACTCGAGCGTGGGCGACACGAGCGGCTTGCCGTCGGCGCCCAACGCCGAGATCTCGCGGTCGAGCTGGTCGAGCAGCACCTGGTCGTTGGTGATGTCGGGCCCGAGCGCGTCGAGGGCGGCGCCGAGGTCGTCGAGGCGCACCTGCTGGTCCTGGTGCTGGTTGATGGCGGAGATGCCGTGCCGCATCTCGAACTGCTCGACGTCCTTGGTGCGCTGCTCGAGCGCGAGCTTCTTCTGCTGCAGCAGCCGCTGCTGGTCGGCGAGGCGCCGCGTGAGCTCCTCCACGTAGTCGGAGGTCGCGTTGTCCTTCCACAGGTTCACCAGCGTCTCGCAGAAGCGCGCCGCGTCGCCGCGGTCGCCCCAGGTGAAGGTGACCGTGACGACGCGCCCGCCGAGCTCGGCCGGGGCGACGTTCGCGCGCAGGTGCGTGCGCACGCGCTCGATGTAGTTCTGGCGCCCTTCGAGCGTGGTGCGCGCGTGGGCCCACGCCGGCCACTCGAGCTTGTTCAGGACCTCCTCGATCAGGTCGGAGGCGTGCAGCTGGTCCTCGAGCATCGAGCGGCTCTTGGGGCCCTGCTCGTCGTCGAGCGCCTTCTGGTCGGTGGCGTCGAAGACGACGCTCGACTTGATCAGCCCCCGGTAGGTCGAGGTCCACTGGCGCGGCACGTAGAGGAACGCCGCGATGCCGAGCAGCAGTCCGAGCCCGAGGCTGGTGGCGATGGTGAGCCAGCCGCGCCTCACCATCCCGAAGAACTGGCGGATCTGCTGCTGCGGGTCGACCTCGCGCTCGAACGGGTCCGCGCCGGCCGGCATCAGCCGCCCCCGGGGATCGCGAGGTCCGGGTCGAGCGGGGCGACCTGCATCTGGAACGAGCCGCCGGGCGGCGGCGCGTAGCCGAAGCCGCCGTAGCGGTTGTAGCCGCCGTTGTTGAAGCGGTTGGTGTCGGCGAACGTCTCGGTGAGGAAGAAGAGGCGGTCGAGCCCGAACAGGCTGGTCACGAGCAACGTGAGCGGCGCGAACAGCTTCTGCGTGAAGATCGTGATGTGGCCGAAGATGTTCGGCGGCACGTAGATGATGTCGTTCTCGCGCACCTCGACGTTGTTCTTCGACCAGCCGCCCTCGCGCATCGCGTCGTAGTCGAACTCGATCACCAGCGGGTGGTACGGGTCGGCGCGGACCAGCTTGATGCGGTCCGACGCCGCGAGCAGCGCGCTCGGCGGCGCCTGGATGAGCGCCGAGTAGATGGTCACGTCGCCGTTGAACGGGACGCGCTGCGCCCGGGGCAGGGCGAAGCCGTACGCGCCGATCAAGCCGTCCACGAAATACGCCTTCGAGCGCGGGAAGCGCAGCTCGACGTGCGGGTCGGCGGTCGTGTTGTACTCGCGCAGGCGGGCCTTCAGCATCTCCTGGCAGTCGGGGATGGTGAGGCCGGCGACGAAGACCTCGCCGACGTTCGCGACCGAGATCACGCCGTCCGAGCGGATGACGTAGCCCTCGTTGAACTCGGGATGCTCCTGGTCCACGACCATGATCGCGTCGCCGATGCCGAGGTAGTACTGCTCGTTGCTGTCGCCGACGTAGCGGTTGCCGAAGCCCCGCTGGTTCAGGAGCTGCTGCGTGCGTGCGTCGTCGGTCGTCGTGCACCCGGCTGCGGCGGCCGCGAGCAGCGCGGCGAGCGCGGTCCTCGCGATCCTCGACTGGCTCACGCTCGCTCCTCTCGTCCGGCCGCGGAAGCGTCCGGCGTGAGCCGCTTGGACGCGCGGCGCGCGCGGCGGATTCCCCCCTCCCTTCGGCCCCCCTCCCATCGGAGCTTGGTCGCGCCCGGGTTGACTGGCAGGCGGCGGTGGCTCATGGCGACGGCCCTCGCGGCGGGGCGGACCGGGTGGGAATCCGTTTCCCGTACTGCCTCTCATAGTAGTCGAGGTACGCGCCCGACCGGACGCGGGCGATCCATTCGGCGTGCGCGCGGTACCAGTCGACCGTCTCGCGCAGCCCCTGCTCGAAGGTGCGACGCGGCCGGAAGCCGAGCTCGCGCGCGATCTTCCCGGCGTCGATGGCGTAGCGGCGGTCGTGGCCGGGGCGGTCGTTCACGTAGCGGATCAGCTGCTCCCCCTTGCCCAGGATCCGGAGCAGGCTCCTCACCACGGTCAGGTTGGGCAGCTGGCAGTCGCCGCCGACGTTGTAGACCTCGCCCGGCTTCCCGCGCTCGAGCGCCGCCAGCAGCGCGTCGCAGTGGTCGTCGACGTGGATCCAGTCGCGCACCTGCATGCCGTCGCCGTAGACCGGCAGCGGCTTGTCGTCGAGCGCGTTGGCGATCATCAGCGGGATCAGCTTCTCGGGGAACTGCCACGGCCCGTAGTTGTTGGAGCAGCGCGTCACGACGACCGGCAGCCCGAAGGTGTGGAGGGCGGCGCGCGCGAGCAGGTCGGCGGACGCCTTGCTCGCCGAGTAGGGCGAGTTCGGGGCGAGCGGCGAATCCTCGCGGAAGAGCCCCTCGGGTCCGAGCGAGCCGTACACCTCGTCGGTCGAGACCTGCAGGAAGCGGGCGATCTTGCGCTCGCGTGCGACGTCGAGCAGGTTCTGCGTGCCGAGCACGTTGCTGCGGATGAAGACGGCGGGCTCGAGGATCGAGCGGTCGACGTGCGACTCGGCGGCGAGGTGGGCGACCGCGTCGATCGCCGGGTGCTTCTCGAAGACGGCGCGCAGCGCCTCGCGGTCGGCGAGGTCGCACTTCTCGAAGGCGTAGCGCGGGTCGTCCTCGACGTCGCTCAGGCGCTCGAGGTTGCCGGCGTAGGTGAGCGCGTCGAGGTTGACGACGCGCCAGTCGGGCCGCGCGGCCAGGACGCGCCGGACCAGGTTGGCGCCGATGAACCCGGCGCCGCCGGTGACGAGGAGGGTGGTCACGGGCGCCTCCCGGACGCGCGGCGGCGTCGGTACGCCGTCATGCGAGGTTGGCGCCGCCCTCGCGCACCAGCATGCTCGTCTTGAAGAGCGACTCGAAGGTGCCCGCGTCGCTCCACCAGCCCTCCACCTTGTCCCATTCGAGCTCGCCCTTCGCGAGGTAGGCGTTGTTCACGTCGGTGATCTCGAGCTCGCCGCGGCCGGACGGTTTCAGCGTCCGGATGATGTCGAACACCTGCGCGTCGTAGAAATAGATCCCGGTGACGGCCAGATTGCTCTTCGGCTGCCTGGGCTTCTCCACGATCCCGACCACGCGCGTCCCGGAGACCTCCGCGACCCCGAAACGCGCGGGATCTTCGACCTCCTTCAGGAGGATGCGCGCGCCGCGCGGCTGGGCGAGGAAGCGCTGCACCGAGGGCGCGATCGACCTCTGCAGCAGGTTGTCGCCCAGCACGACGCACATGCGCGCGTCGCCGACGAACGCCTCCGCGAGCCGCAGCGCGTCGGCGATGCCGCCCTCCCCCTGCTGGTAGGCGTAATAGATGTGGGCGCCGAAGTCCTTGCCGGAGCCGAGCAGCTTCAGGAAGTGGCCGGCCGAGTCGCCGCCCGTGACGATCAGGATGTCCTGCACGCCGCCTCGCACGAGACACTCGAGGGGATAGTAGACCATCGGCCGGTTGTAGATCGGCAGCAGGTGCTTGTTGGTCACCTTCGTGAGCGGCATGAGACGGCTGCCGAGCCCGCCGGCCAGGATCACACCCTTGAGCGCCATCGTCGCGATCTCCGTGTCCCCGGCCGCGCCGCGTCACGCCCCGCGGCGGTCGCGATACCACGCGACGGTCCGCGCCAGCCCCTCTTCGAACCGGACCGCCGGGTCATAGCCCAGGTCGCGCCGCGCGCGTGCGATGTCTGCCGTCGAGTGGACGATGTCGCCGACGCGCGCGGGGGCGAACTCCGGCGACGCCTTCGCGCCGGTCGCCGCGGCGAGCGCCGCGACCAGGTCGAGCAGGCTGCGGCTGCGCCCCGACGCGACGTTGAAGGTCGCGCCGCTCGCGACGTCGGCCGCGGCCGCGCGCGTCAGCGCCTGGACCACGTCGTCGACGCAGACGAAGTCGCGCGTCTGCTTTCCGTCGCCGAAGATCAGCGGCGGCTCGTTGCGCAGCAGCTTCTCGCAGAAGACCGAGATCACGCCCGAGTAGGGCGAGCCCGGGTCCTGGCGCGGTCCGTAGACGTTGAAGAAGCGCAGGACGACGGCGCGCAGGCCGCGGCCCGCGCCGAGCAGCCGGCAGTAGTGCTCGCCGAGGAGCTTCTGCGCGGCGTAGGGCGACTTCGGGTCGAGCCGCTGCTCCTCGACGGCGGGGCCGGCGCCGGCGTCGCCGTAGACGGCGCAGGAGCCGGCGAAGATCAGCCGTTCCACGCCGGCGCGCGCCGCCTCGACGGCGACGCGCATCGTCCCGCCGGCGTTCACCTCGTGCGCGAGCTCGGGCTCCTCGAAGCTCTTCTGCACCGACGGGCGGGCGGCGAGGTGGAAGACGCGCCGCACGCCGGCCATCGCGCGCCGCACGGTCGCGGCGTCGGCGACGCTGCCGCGCACCAGTTCGACCTTCGCGAGCGAAGCCGCCAGGTTCTCCTCCCGGCCGCTCGAGAGGTCGTCGAGCACGCGCACCGGCTCGCCCGCCCGCACCAGCGCGTCGACAAGATGGGATCCGATGAAGCCGGCGCCGCCCGTGACGAGATTCATCGAGTCACGCCCTTGATCACGAGATTCATCGAGTCACGCTCATGATCATGAGGTTCACAGGCCGCCCCCCTCGGCGAGGAAGCGCTCGATCCGGTCGACGATGCGCGGCGCGGCCTTCCCGTCCCACAGCTCGGGGACGCGGAACGCGGCCGGGTCGCGCGCCAGCATCTCGCGTGCGCAGGCGACGACGCGCGCCGGGTCGTTGCCCGCGAGCACGTTGCCGCCGCACTCGACCGTGCTCGGTCGCTCGGTGTTCTCGCGCAGCGTCACGACCGGCACCTTGAGCACCAGCCCCTCCTCCTGCACGCCGCCCGAGTCGGTGAGGATCAGCGCCGCGCGCGCCATGGCGGCCAGGAAGTCGACGTAGCCCAATGGCTCGACCAGCACGAGCCCGCGCGCCGCCTGCACGCGCTCGAGCAGGCGCGCCTCCTCCAGACGCCGGCGCGTGCGCGGATGGATCGGCCACACCAGCGGAAGCTCGCCCGCAATGTCGATCAGCGCGCCGACGATCCCGGCCAGCGCGCGCGGCTCGTCGACGTTGGACGGCCGGTGCAGCGTGACGACGCCGTGGCGCGCCGGCCAGCCGGCCGGCGGCGGGCGGCCGCGCGCCGCCGCGCGGAACTTCTCGAGCGTGTCGATCATCGTGTTGCCGACCAGGGCGACGCGGTCCATGCGCGCCCCCTCGCGCCGCAGGTGGTCGACGCCCGCCGGCTCCGTGCAGAAGAGGAGCGAGCTCACCGCGTCGGTCGCGAGGCGGTTGATCTCCTCCGGCATGGTGCGGTCGAGGCTGCGCAGGCCCGCCTCGACGTGCGCGACCGGGATCCCGAGCTTCACCGCGGCGAGCGCCGCCGCGAGCGTCGAATTCACGTCGCCCACCACGACGACGAGGCGCTGCGGGTTCGCGACCAGCCACTCCTCGACGCGGCGCATCGCCTCGCCGGTCTGGCCGGCGTGGCTCGCCGATCCGACGTTCAGGTCGACGTCGGGCTGCGGGAAGCCGAGGTCGCGCAGGAAGGAGCCGGCCATGCTCTCGTCGTAGTGCTGGCCGGTGTTGACCAGCCGGACCGCGCCGCCGCGGCGCGCGAGTTCGTGGAGCACGGGGGCGGCCTTCATGAAGTTCGGCCGCGCCCCGACCACGATCGCGACCGAGCGCGCCGCGCCGTTCATCGCCGCGCGCCCGCCGAGGGCTCCGCGCGCAGCCACTGCACGAAGCGGCGGATCCCCTCCGGCAGCGCGACGCGCGGGTCGTAGCCGAGCACGCGGCGCGACTTCGTGATGTCCGCGCAGGTCGCCGGCACGTCGCCCGCCTGGTCGGGCAGCTGCTCGATCTTCGGCGTGACGCCGAGCTCCTTCGCGAGCAGCGCGACGAGCTGGTCGAGCGAGTGCATCTGCGACTCGCCGAGGTTGAACACGTCGAAGCCGTCGTCGCGGTCGACCGCCTTCACGACGCCGTCGAGGATGTCGTCGACGTAGGTGTAATCGCGCACCGACGAGCCGTCGCCGAAGCGCGGGATCGGCTGGCCGGCCAGCATCAGGCGCGCGAACTTGTGGATCGCCATCTCCGGGCGCTGGCGCGGCCCGTAGACCGTGAAGAAGCGCAGCACCGTGACGCGCATCCCGTGCAGCGCGTGCCACGTGGCGCAGAGCAGCTCGGCGGCGCGCTTGGTCGCGGCGTAGGGGGAGATCGGGCGGTCGGCGACGTCCTGCTCGGTGAAGGGCGGCTTGCTGCCGGCGCCGTAGACCGACGACGTGCTGCCGTAGACGAGGCGCCGGCACCCGGCGGCGGTCATCGCGTCGAGCAGGTTCAGCGTGCCGGTGACGTTGACGTCGACGTAGAGCTGCGGCTTGACGATCGACGGGCGCACGCCCGCCTGCGCGGCGAGGTGCACGACCGCGTCGGGCCGCTCCGCCGCGAGCGCCTCGTGCATCGCGGCCCGGTCGCGCAGGTCGATCTCGAGCAGCTTGAAGCGCGGCGACGCCGACGCCCCGGCGAGGTTCCGCCGCTTGATCGCCGGGTCGTAGAAGGGGTCGAAGTCGTCGAGGCCGGTCACGGCGTCGCCGCGCGCGAGCAGGCGGTCGACGAGCGTCGACCCGATGAAGCCGGCGGCGCCGGTGACGAGGATGCGTTTCATGCCGCGCGTCTCACTCACAGTCGGAGGATGCGCGCCTTGGCGGCGCGCCCCTTGGTCGCGTTGCGCGAGTCGACCACGAGCGGCGCGTGCTCGAGCACGAGGTCGAGGTCGACGGCGCGGTGGTCGGTGACGATCACGGCGCAGTCGAGCTTGCGCAGCATCTCCGCGCCGAGCGCCACCGAGCGCAGCTTCCCCCACCCCACCTCGACCTCGGGCGCGTGCGGGTCGTGGTAGGCGACCTCGGCGCCGCGCTCGTGCAGTTTGGTCGCGATGTCGAAGGCCGGCGACTCGCGCACGTCGGAGACGTCGCGCTTGTAGGCGAAGCCGAGGATCAGCACCCTGGCGCCGCGCACCGCCTTGCCGGTCTCGTTCAGGCCGGCGGCCACCTTGTTCACGATGAACTCGGGCATCGCCGAGTTGATCTCGCCGGCCAGCTCGATGAAGCGCGCCTTCGCGTGCAGCGTCCGCATCTTCCACGACAGGTAGAACGGGTCGACCGGGATGCAGTGGCCGCCGAGTCCGGGCCCGGGATAGAAGGGCATGAAGCCGAACGGCTTGGTCGCCGCGGCGTCGATCACCTCCCACACGTCGATGCCGAGCCGCTCGCACAGGAGCGCGACCTCGTTCACCAGCCCGATGTTCACCATGCGGAAGGTGTTCTCGAGGATTTTCACCATCTCCGCGGTGGTGGCGTCGCGCACCGGGACGATCTTCTCGAGCGTGCTGCCGTAGAGCGCGCACGCCGCCGCGCCGCACTTCTCGGTCACGCCGCCCACGACCTTCGGCGTGTTGCGGACCGTGAAGGCCTTCGAGCCGGGGTCGATGCGCTCGGGCGAGAAGGCGAGGAAGAAGTCCCTCCCGACCTGGAGGTTCTGCTCCTGCGCGCCGGACAGCCGCGGCAGCACCACCTCCATCGTCGTGCCGGGGTAGGTGGTGCTCTCGAGCACGACGAGCTGGCCCGGCTGCAGCCGCTTCTCGATCTCGAGCGTCGCGCTCACGATGAAGCTGATGTCGGGATCGCCGCTCTTGTTGAGCGGCGTCGGGACGCAGACGACCACGGCGTGCGCGCGCGCGAGCTCGCCGAAGTCGGTCGACGCGCGGAACTTCCGGCGGTCGAGCTGCGCGCGCAGCGCCTCGGGCTTCACGTCGTCGACGTGACTCCTGCCCTTCTGCAGCGCGTCGATCTTCTTCTCGTCGACGTCGAGGCCGACCACCTCGAACCCCTCCTCGGCGAAGGCGAGCGCGAGCGGGAGCCCGACGTAGCCGAGCCCGAGGACGGCGATGCGCGCGTCCTTGCGCTCGATCCGTTCCAGCAGTTCCCGGTGCGTCATGGCCGGCGGCGGTCGCGCCCGGTCACGTCGGGGTCGGGCTGCCGGCGGCGCGCAGCCGGCGCTCGAAGTCGGGGAGCGTGAGCTTCAGCCCCTCCTCGAGCGAGACCTTCGGCTCCCAGCCGAGCTTCGCGCGCGCCTTGGTGATGTCGGGCTGGCGGACCTTCGGGTCGTCGACCGGGAGCGGCCGCTCGACCACCTTGCTCTTCGAGCCGGTCAGCTCGCGCACCTTCTGCGCGAACTCGCGGATCGACATCTCGCGCGGGTTGCCGATGTTGGTCGGCTCGGTCTCCTGGCTCCGGGCGAGGCGGTAGATGCCGTCCACGAGGTCGGAGACGTAGGTGAAGCTGCGCGTCTGCGAGCCGTCGCCGAAGATCGTGATCTCCTTGCCGAGCAGCGCCTGCGTCATGAAGGTCGGCAGCGCGCGCCCGTCGTTCAGCCGCATGCGCGGGCCGTAGGTGTTGAAGATGCGGACGATGCGCGTCTGCACGCCGTGGTAGCGGTGGTAGGCCATCGTCATCGCCTCGGCGAAGCGCTTGGCCTCGTCGTAGACGCCGCGTGGGCCGACCGGGTTGACGTTGCCCCAGTACGACTCCTTCTGCGGGTGGACCTGCGGGTCGCCGTAGACCTCGGAGGTCGACGCGAGCAGGAAGACGGCGTTCTTCGCCTTGGCGAGGCCGAGCGCCTTGTGCGTGCCGAGCGACCCCACCTTGAGCGTCTGGATCGGGTAGTCGAGGTAGTCCTTGGGGCTGGCCGGCGACGCGAAGTGGAAGATGAAGTCGACCTTGCCCTCGACGTGGATGTAGTTGGTGACGTCGTACTTCACGAACGAGAACGCCTTGTCCTTGAAGAGCGGCTCGACGTTGCTCACGTCGCCGGTGAGCAGGTTGTCGAGGACGATGACGTCGTGGCCCTCCGCGAGGAGGCGCTCCGCGAGGTGCGAGCCGAGGAACCCGGCGCCGCCGGTGATGACCGATCGTGGCATTACTCGTCCCACTCCTTCCGGCGCGGATCGCCGAGCGGCGCGCGCGCGAGCCTCAGCATCTCTCCCGGCCGCAGCACGACGCGCGCCCCGCAGGCGCGCGCGATCGCCGACACCGGGCCGTCGCCGTGCACCTCGATCGCGTCGCCGTCGACGCGCAGCCCGATCTCCGGTTGCGCCACGACGACGAGGCGGCCGCGCGCGTCGTCGCCGGTCGCCGCGTCGTGCGTGAGGTTCGGCACGAACGCGGCCGGCTCGGCGAGCACCGGCAGCATCACGCGGTGGCCCGGCTCGAGCGTGAGCAGCGTCGCCCCGAGGTAGGGGCTGCGCAGCACGACCGGGTCGGGACCGCTGTTGCGGATCTCCAGCGCGCGCAGGTCGAAGTCGTGCAGCGTGATGCGCGCGTTGCGGCCGGCGAGCTCGTTGCCGCCCGGGAGCGCGAGCACCGTGTCGACGTCGCCGCGCCCGAGGAAGAGGTAGGCGGAGCGCGACAGCCTCTCGAATTCGACCTGGCGCGGGTTGGCGAGGCCGTCGCTCGTGAAGCGCAGCAGCGCGGGGCCCTCGATCTTGAAGCTCGCGCCGTCGGAGTAGTCGACCAGCGTCACCGCCTTGGGTCCTTGGCGCAGCTCGTCGCCGGGGGCCATCTCGGCGTGCTTGTCCCAGTAGGAGAGGTCGCGCTGCAGGCCGGCGTGGACGACCTGCACGACGTCCGACATGCGCGTCGCGCGGATGACGCGGTCCGCGGGCGCGCGCTCGGCAGCGGCGGCGGCGCGGGCGCCCGTCGCCGGACGGTCGGTGGAAGGGACGCGACCGGAGCGCTCGGAGGCGAGTCGCTTGAGGAGCTCCTCGAGGTCCTTTGAGCGCGGCGCCTCCTGCGGAGACGCCGCTGGCGAGCGCGGCGCCTCCTGCGGAGGAGCTGCCGGCTTCCCGGGCGCGGCCGGCGCCGGCGCGTCCTGGAACGCGCGCGCCCCGGCGGCGCCGAGCAGCACGCAAGCTGCGGCCGTCACGACCGAACGCATGCGCTCTCCCCGTAGTTGTCGTCCCGCCGTTCCGACGACCGCGCCGGTGCGAACGTCCCGACGGGTATCGGCCGGGGCTCCCGGCGGCCTTTCATCCTGCGCGTCGCGGGACGCCGTCCCGGGGTGCACGTCGCGGGACGCCGCCCCGGCCCATCGAAACGCTCACCTCGGGCCGTCGCCGAGCAGGTGCGTCTCGACGTACTTGGTGTCCATCTTCGCCAGACGGAACGCCTCGCTGCGCAGGATCTCCCGATGCAGCGGGATCGTGGTCTTGACGCCTTCGACCACGAACTCGTCCAGCGCGCGCTGCAGCGTAGCGATCGCCTCGTCGCGCGTCCGCCCGCGGACGATCAGTTTCCCGATCATCGAATCGTAAAAAGACGGGATGCGGTAGCCCGCGTGCGCATGGGTATCGAGGCGGACGTTGCGCCCTCCCGGCGGGATCCAGGTCGTGATCAGACCCGGCGAGGGCTTGAAGCCGCTGTCGGGGTCCTCGGCGTTGATCCGGCATTCGATCGCGTGGCCGTCGATCCGGATCTCCTCCTGCCGCCACGGCAGCCGCTCGCCTGCCGCGACGCGGATCTGCGCCTCCACCAGGTCGAGCCCGGTGACCTCTTCCGTGACCGGGTGCTCGACCTGGATGCGCGCGTTCACCTCCATGAAGTAGAAGCGGCCGCTCATGTCGAGCAGGAACTCGACGGTGCCGGCGTTCACGTAGTTCGCCTGGCGGCACAGCGCGCGCGCGGCCGTGCCGAGCTGCTCGCGCAGCTCGGGCGTGACGACGGGCGAGGGCGCCTCCTCGATCAGCTTCTGGTGGCGGCGCTGCGTGGTGCAGTCGCGCTCGCCGAGGCTGAACACCTGGCCGTGGCCGTCGGCGATGAACTGCACCTCGATGTGGCGCGCCTTCTCGATCATCTTCTCGAGGTAGACGCCGCTGTCGCCGAAGGCCGCCTCCGCCTCGTTGCGCGCCGCGAAGTAGCCGTTGACCAGCGCGACGTCGTTGTGGGCCATGCGCATGCCGCGGCCGCCGCCGCCCGCGACCGCCTTGATCATCACGGGGTAGCCGAACTGGCGCGCGACCTCGAGCGCCTCCTTGTCGCTGGTCACCGGGCCTTCGCTGCCGGGGATGGTCGGGACGCCGGCCTTCTTCGCGACCGCCTTCGCCTTCGACTTGTCGCCCATCAGGTCGATCGCCTCGGGCGACGGGCCGATGAAGGTGATGTTGCAGCTGCGGCAGACCTCGGCGAAGTGCGAGTTCTCCGAGAGGAAGCCGTAGCCGGGATGGATCGCGTCGACGTCGGCGACCTCGGCGGCGCTCACGATGCGCGCGATGTCGAGGTAGCTCTGCGCCGAGCGCGGCGGGCCGATGCAGATGGTGTCGTGGGCGAGGCGCAGGTAGCGCGCGCCCTTGTCCGCCTCGGAGTAGACCGCGACCACCTCCACCCCGAGCTGGTGGCACGCCCGCATGACGCGCAGCGCGATCTCGCCCCGGTTGGCGATCAGGATGCGTCGGAACATGCGGCGCGGCTCAGCGCTGGATCAGGAACAGGGGCTGGCCGTACTCGACCGCTTCGCCGTTCTCGACCAGGATCTGCAGCACCTTGCCGGGCTTCTCGGCCTTGATCTCGTTCATCACCTTCATCGCTTCGATGATGCAGAGCGTCGAGTCGGCCTTGACCAGGTCGCCCTCCATCACGAACGCCTTCGCCTCGGGCGAGGCGGCCCGGTAGAAGGTCCCGACCATCGGCGAGAGGAATGGATCGCCGGCGGCCTTCGCCTTCGCGGGGGCGGCGGGCGCGGCGGCCGGGTTCCCGGCGGGTGCGGCGAGCGGCGCGCCGACGGCGTAGGTCGCTGGTCCCGCCTTGCTCATGCGCACCGAGCGGCCGTCGAGCCCGATCTCGAGCTCGGTCAGGCCGTGCTCGTGCATCAGCTCGAGCAGGCGTTCCAGCCGCGCGACCTCCTCGTCGGAGGGCTGCGGCGCCGCGCCCGCCTTCGCCGGGCGTTCGCCCGCGCGCTTCCTCGCTGCCATTCCCCACCCCTCCGTGAATGTGCCTCGCGGCCCCGGTTCAGACGCGGGAGACGTAGGTACCGGTCCGCGTGTCGACGCGGATGCGCGTGCCGGACTCGACGAACGAGGGCACGTAGACGATCGCGCCGGTCTCGATCTTGGCCGGCTTGCCGCCGCCGGCGGCCTGCTGGCCGCGGATGTGCGCCTCGGCCTCGACGACGTCGAACTCCATGAAGTCGGGCAGCAGGATGCCGACCACCTCGCCCTCGTAGAGCTTCACGGAGCACTTCGTGTTCTCCTTGAGGAAGCTCTGCATGTGCTCGACCAGCTTCTTGTGGATGTGGTGCTGCTCGAAGCTGGTCGTGTCCATGAAGACGAAGTTCTCGCCCTCGCGAAAGAGGTACTCCCACTCCGCCTTCTCGATGATCGCCTGCTCGACCTTCTCCTTGGAGTCGAAGGTCGGCTCGAGGACCTGCCCGGTCCGGACGTTCTTCAGTTTCGAGCGGACGAACGCCGTCCCCTTGCCGGGCTTCACGAACTGGAACTCGATGATGTCCCACAGCTGACCGTCGTAGACGATCGTGATGCCGTTCTTGAAGTCGTTGCTCGAGATCGTGGCCATGGCGGTCCTGGAGGGGGCTCGGGACGGACGGAGGGGGCGCCATTAAGGGGCCCTCCCCCGGGCGTGTCAAGGAACGCCGGAGGCCGCGCGGATCGCGGGGAGCTGCAGTTCGGCGAGCTGCACGGCGGTGAGCGCCGCACCTTTGCGAAGCTGATCGCCGGCGAGGAAGAACGCGAACGAACCGGGCTGATCGCCCGGCCGCAGCCGCCCGACGTGGATGCCGTCGCTGCCCGCGGCCTGGCGCGGCGTCGGCATCACGCCGCGCGCGAGCTCGTCCTTGAGCTCGACGCCGGGCGCGGCGGCGAGCGCGGCGCGGACCGCGGCGAGCGTCGCGCCAGTGTCCTTGAGCTCGACGTACACCGATTCGGAGTGGGCGCGCAGCACCGGCACGCGCACGCAGGTCGCGACGATCGGCAGGTCGGGGCGCGCGAGGACGCGGCGCACCTCGGCCGCGACCTTCTTCTCCTCGCCCGTCGAGCGCGCGGCGACGTCGTCGCCCGCGTCGATGTCGCCGATGGCGGGGATGCAGTTGAAGGCGAAGGGCTCCGGCGCGCCAGCCGTCGGCGCCGCAGCCGCCGACGGCGTGCCCGACTGCGTGGCCGACAGGGCGGCCGCCGAGTCGGCGGCCTGGGCGGTCGCGTCGCCCGGCGCGCCGTCGAGCTCGCGGCGCAATTCGTCTTTCAGCCGCTCGAGCGCGCGCCGGCCCGCGCCGGAGACCGCCTGGTAGGTCGAGACGACGACGCGCGCGAGCCCGAAGGCGCGCTCGAGCGGCGCGAGCGCGAGCACGAGCAGGATCCCGGTGCAGTTGCCGACCGAGGCGACGTGGTGACGGTCGGTCAGCTCGCGCGCGTTCACCTCGGGCACGACGAGCGGCACCTCGGGGTCGAGCCGGTAGGCGCTCGTGTTGTCGTAGACGCGCACGCGCGCGCCGCGCAGCTGCGGGACGAGCCGGCGCGACACGCTCGCGCCGGCGGAGAGGAATGCGACGTCGCAGGTCTTCAGCAGCTCGACGTCGAGCGGCACGACGGCGACGCGGCGGCCGCGGAACTCGACGAAGCGGCCGGCGCTGCGCTCCGACGCCATCGGCAGCAGCTCGCTGACGGGGAAGCGGCGCTGCTCCATCACGCGCAGCAGCTCCTCCCCCACCGCGCCGGTCGCTCCGACGATCGCCACCCGCAGGCTCATCGCCCGATCTCCTTCTGGCAGTCGGCCACGCCGCCGGCGAGCAGGCGCGCCGCGTGCGCGACCACCGGCAGCACGACGCCGAGGCACTCGACCGCGCCCTTGGGCGAGCCGGGCAGGTTGACGATCAGCGCCGCGCCGAGCGTCCCGGCCGTCGCTCGCGAGAGCAGCGCGGTCGGCGTCGCTGCGAAGCTCTTCATGCGCATCGCCTCGCCGAGTCCGGGGATCTCGCGCTCGATCACGGCGCGCGTCGCCTCGACCGTCACGTCGCGCGGCCCCACGCCGGTGCCGCCCGAGGTGAGCACGACCGGGTGCGCGCGCGCGAGCTCGCGCAGCGCCGCCTCGATCGCGGCGCGCTCGTCGGGGACGACCCGCACCGCCGCCAGCGCATGGCCGGCGCCCTCGAGCAGCGGGCGCAGGCGCGCCGCCGTCTCGTCGGCCCGCTCGCCGCTCGCGGCGCGATCGGAACAGACGACCAGCGCGACCGCGAGGGTCGCGCGCACAGGGACGGGCTCGCTCACTTCGCGCCGCCCCCCTCGCGCACCCAGCGGCCCGACTTGCCGCCCGATTTCTCGAGCAGGCGGACCGACGCGATCTCGGCGCTCCGGTCCACCGCCTTCACCATGTCGTAGAGCGCGAGCGCGCCGACCGTCGCCGCGGTGAGCGCCTCCATCTCGACCCCGGTGCGGTCGAGCGCCGCGATCTCCGTCGCGACGCTCCACTCGCCGCCGCCGAGCGCGGTGAGCTCGGCGTCGACCTGGGTGAGCTTGAGCGGGTGGCAGAGGGGGAGGAGCTGCGCCGTCTGCTTCGCGGCCTGGATCGCGGCGAAGCGCACCATCTCGAAGGCGTCGCCTTTCTTCAGCGTTCCGTCACGGAGCTGGCGGTCCGCGGGCGCGGACATGCGCACGACGGCCTGCGCGCGGGCGCGGCGCTCCGTGACCTCCTTCGCCGAGACGTCGACCATGCGTGCGCGACCACGCGCGTCGACGTGCGAGAGCTTGGGCGGAAGGGACCGGTTCGTCGCCATGGAACGGGGGATCTTACGGGGTCGGCCCGTCGATGCCGCCGGTGGCGCGTTGCGGGGCACCCCGGCTCCTCTAAACTCCCGGGCCGCCCGGTCGTATGCAGCGTCGCCGCTCGAGGCCGGGCCTTCCCGAGGACGATCACTCCCGCAGCCCCGACCTCGCGAACCCCCGATTCGCAACGACTGGAGGCCCTGTGATTCGCAACTGGCTGGCAGCGCTGGCGGTCGCCGGCATTTTCTCGAACGGGTTCGCAGCGGGTGGTGACGACGACGAGCGGATCGACGCGATCCTGGCGCAGGCCGAGAAGCAGGGGGTCTCCTCCGTCTACGAGCGCGCCCGCGACCTGCGGCAGCTCGGGACCAAGATCGCGCCCGGCCTCAAGGCGAAGGTCAAGTCCGCCTCCCCGGTCGGGAAGCTGACGCTCGGGCGCGCGCTGATCGAGCTGAGCGAGATCGACGACGCCCGCGACGCCGTGCTCGCGGTCGCCCAGGACGACCAGGTCGACCGGGAGACGCGCCGCGCCGCGATCCAGATCGTCGGCATCTCCGACTTCGCCGGCGACGACGCCATCGCGAAGTTCCTGCGCTCCGACCTCGACCACGAGCTCGACCCGAGCCTCAAGCTCGCCGTCGCGAAGTCGCTCTACAAGGTGAGCGCCGCCGACAAGCGCCGCAGTGAAGAAGAGCTGGTCAAGTGGCTCGACAGCGACCGCCAGGACCTGCGGGTCCAGGGCGCGCTCGCGCTCGCCGAGATCGGCTCGCTCGAGAAGTCGAAGGGGGTCCTCACGGAGATCCAGCGCGACCCGACGCCCGAAGGGCGGCTCGCCGCCGCGTGGCTGCAGGTCGACAAGCAGAACCGGATGCTCGACAGCCTGCTGCGCGAGCGCGCGCGGCCCAAGTCGACGGGCACGTTCTCGCCCGACCTCGACCTGCTGCAGGAGGTGCTCGACCTCGGCCTGAGCCGCCACATCAAGGGCAAGGAGTTCGAGCAGCCGGCGATGCGCGAGGAGCTGCTCGAGGCGGCCGCGCGCGGGATGCTCGAGCGGCTCGACCCCCACTCCACCTTCTTCACCAGCGAGCAGCAGGAGCGCTGGAACCTCGACCTGCGCCGCGACTACGGCGGCATCGGCGCCTACGTCGAGCAGGTGGGCGAGGAGAAGATCTTCACGATCACGCGCCCGATCTACAGCGGCCCCGCCTACGAGGCCGGCCTGCGCAGTCGCGACCAGGTCCTCAAGGTCGACGGCTGGGACACGACCGGCGTGAACGACATCAACGACATCATCGCGCGGCTGAAGGGCCCGGCCGGCACCAAGGTGAAGGTGACGGTGTTCCGGCGCGGCTGGACCGAGACGCGCGACTTCACGCTCGAACGCCAGAAGATCATCATCCCGTCGGTGAGCTCGGAGATGTTCCCGGGCGACATCGGCTACGTCGAGATCACGACGTTCGCGGCGGAGACGGCCGAGGAGACTGCGAAGGCGCTGCGCGACCTCCAGGCGCGCGGGATGAAGGGGCTGGTCGTCGACCTGCGCAACAACACCGGCGGCTTCCTGAACAGCGCCGTCCAGATCGTCGCCCTCTTCTGCGGCCCCAACAAGCTGGTGGTGAAGACCGAGGGCCCGACGCGCGACGACAACAAGGTCTACTTCACGCCGCGCACCGACCCGTGCTTCGACGACAAGGAGCGCCTGCCGATGGCGGTCCTCGTGAACGAGGTGAGCGCGAGCGCCTCGGAGATCACGTCGGGCTGCCTCAAGGACTACGGCCGCGCGACGATCGTCGGCGACCACACCTACGGCAAGGGCTCGGTGCAGACGCCGATGTACGAGCTGGCGTCGCGCCGCGGCGAGCCGTTCACCGACCAGAACAACAACGGCACGTGGGACAAGGGCGAGCCGTTCGTCGACACCAACGCCAACGGCAAGTGGGACATCGGGCCGTTCCTCAAGATCACGACCGGCCGCTACTTCCTCCCCGACGGCTCGACGCCCGACCGCGAGTACGACAAGGACGGGCGGCTGCAGACGCAGGAGATCGACGGCAAGAAGTACATCAAGGGCGGCATCCATCCCGACGTGCTCGTCGACCTGCGCGAGCCCGACCTCTGGAAGGAGCACGAGTTCGCCAAGATCCTCGACAAGACCAAGGACAAGCGGCGCGCGACCGTCTTCCACGACTACCTCGACGCCACCTACGAGGCGAACCGCGACAAGATGATCCAGCTCGCGGAGGGCGACGGGCACGAGACGACGCGCTACCCCGACTTCGACAGGTTCTACGACTCGCTCGACACCAAGCTGTCGAAGGAGGACGTGCGGCTCTATCTGCGGTACTACCTGCGCGAGCGCGTCTGCGACGACCGCCACAAGACGTTCCCCGGCCAGGGGCTCTTCATCTTCGGCGACTACCAGGAAGACAACCAGCTGCAGGCGGCGCTGCGCGCGATCCTCGAGAAGCTGGGCAAGAAGCCGAGCGACGTCCCGGAGTACACGTCCTTCGACGCGAAGATCGTCGACGCGGGCGATCGCGCGGCGCCGAAGACCGAGAAGGGCAATTGAGAAGAGCGGGAAGGGCGGCTGAGCGAAACGTCGCGGGCTCGCGCGCGCCGGCGCGGGCTCAGGCGCGGTCGCTCGAGCGCAGCACCGGCCGGTAGCCCTCTTCGAACGCCTCGCGGAAGTCGAAGCCGTTCGCGAAGTCTTCGCGGCGGTCGTGGTCGCCCTGGTTCAGCAGGTCGTTCTCGATCAGCTTGAAGACGATCTCGCCGAAGTCGGTCGTCGAGTAGACGCCCCAGCTCTCGAACACGCAGCGCGCGAGCGGGCCGAACTGCTCGAGGCCGAGGCGCCGGAAGCCTTCGAGCAGCTCCGACACGGTGATGTGGCGCGAGACGGTCGAGCGGCAGGCGGGGTGCTGCAGCACGTAGTCGAGGGCGTCGAAGACATACTGGTAGGCCTCGACGCTGTAGCGCCGGTCCTTCCGGATCAGCTCCTCGATCCGCGTTTCCAGGGAGAGGGCGGCCATCGGATCCTCCGCGCCGCCATTTTGGGCCGGCGCCGAAGGTTCCTATCGGCGCGGGCGTGCGGAGGCCGGAGCGCAAAAAACCCATGCCGTCGGGCGCGGGGCGCCGGGGCCTCGACCGCTGGTGCAGCCGCTTTCCTGGGCCACGACCGCTGGGGGTCGCGCGCGGGCTCAGCCTTCGAGCGACGGGTCGGCCGGGCCGTCGTCGAGATCGCCTACGTCGTCGGGGTTCGGCGGCGGCGGTGAGCGTGGCGCCTCGCCGCCGGCCGGACCCGGCGGCGCCCCGCCGCCCGGCGGCACGCGCGCCGGCTCGATCCGGCGCGGCCCGCGCGAGTCGCCCTCGCGCCGCTCCGGCGGCGGCGGCACGCTCCACTGCGGCTTGAGCCCCTGCTCGAGCAGCTCGGAGACGTGGACGATCTTGCGCTCACCGTTCTCGGCCTGCAGCACGAGCTTCTGCAGCAGCAGGTCGACGTTCACGACCTTGCCGACGCCCGCTTCGACGCGGACCCACGAGTTGCGGCGCGGCAGCGACTTCTGCAAATCCACGTAGACCTGGTCCTCGTAGCGCAGGCAGCACTTGAGCTTGCCGCACTGCCCCGCGATCTTGGTCGGATCGAGCGTCTTCTTCTGCTGCTTCGCCATGCGCATCGCGACCGGCTGCAGGTCGTGCAGGAAGCTGCGGCAGCAGAGCTCGCGCCCGCAGCTCGCCACGTCGCCGGTGAGGCGCGCCTCGTCGCGCGCGCCGATCGGCTTGAGCTCGATGCGCGTCTTGAACTGAGCCGCGAGGTCCTTCACCAGCGAGTTGAACTCGACTCGTCCGTCCGACGCGAAGTGGAGGATCAGCTTCTCGCGGTCGAAGAGGTACTCCGCGCCGATGATCTTGAGCGGCAGGCGGTACTCGCGGGCGCGCTGGCGCGCGAAGCGGATCTCCGGCATCACGCCCTGCTTGGTGCGCTCCTTCTCGCGCTTCTGCTCGTCGGGGGTGGCGCGCCGCAGCACGACGCCCTGCGACGTCGCGCAGCTCCCGCAGGCCGCCTCACCGCAGCCGGACTTTCCCTGGCCGTCGTCGATCGGCGTCGCGAGGACGACGCCGAGCTCCTGGCCGCGCGGCGACCGGACCAGGCAGGCGTCGCCCGCCTTCACCTCGTCGGTCGCCTCGACGGTGAAGAGGCCGCGCAGTCGCTGCTGCCCGTAGCGCACGGTGGTGAGTCGACGCATGCGTCCTTCCGGTTCCGGCTCAGGCCCCGGCCCCGAGCCCTTCGTCGCGCGCGACATCCTCCGTTCCGGGACGGAACAAGGAGAGGAGCGCCGAAGCGGGGTCGACGTTGCCGTCGACGAGATCTCGCGCGCGCGCCAGCCGCCGCAGCGCGCCGAATGCGTCCGCCCACTCCGCGCGGCCCGCGAGCGCGGACAGCCGATCGAGGTGGTCGGAGTTGCGGACTCTATCGGCGGCGCCGGACGCCCTCAACACGACGAGGTCGCGCACCAGCGAAGCGAGCAGCGCGAGCAGCTCGTGCGCGGCCGCGCGCACCTGTGCTGGCTCCGCCTCCTTCGGGAGCGTGGAATGCAGCAGCGCGACGACTCGCGCGAGGTCCTCGCGGCCGCGCGGCGCGGCGAGCAGGCGCACCGCCCCCTCGCGCAGACGCCCGCAGCGCTCGTCGGAAAGGTGCGCGAGCTGGCCGGGGCACCCGCGCGCGACCGACAGGGGGACGGCCGGCGCGAGGCCGAGCCGCCGGGCGACCTCGCCGAGCTCGGCGTCGGTGAGGGGCGCGAGCGCATGACGCTGGCAACGGGACCGGATGGTCGCGAGCACCGCGTCGGGGCGCACCGCGGTCAGCACCAGGACGTTGGCAGGCGGCGGTTCTTCGAGCGTCTTGAGCAGCGCGTCCTGCGCCGCGGGCGTCATGCGGTCGGCGCCGCGGATCAGCGCGACGCGGCCGCGCTCGTCGGCGGGCCGCAGCGAGATCTCGCGCCCGAGCGCCTGGATCGCGTCGATCGGGATCGCGCTCTTCCCCTCCGGCGGCGCGACCGTGACGAAGCCCGGATGGTTGCCGCGCCGCAGCGCGCCGCACGCGGCGCACTTCCCGCAGCCGCGCCGCTCGGCGCAGAAGTGCTCGGCGACCAGCGCCTGCGCGAGCGTCCGCTTCCCGACCCCGCGCGGGCCGACCAGGAGCAGCGCGTGCGGCAGCGTGCCGCCGCGCAGCCGCTCGCCGAGCAGCCGGCGCGCGACCGCGTGGCCGACCAGCGCCGAGAGGCCGAGCGCGCCGTCGGCGGCGCGCGCGGGACCGAACTCGCGCGGCGCCGCGGCCGGCGGCGCCCCGCCCTCCTCGACCTCGACCGCCTCGTCGTCGCCCGTCCCGGCCATCGTCCCGGAGCGTAGCGGTGCAAGTATGATCGCGGGCCCTTTTTCACGGCGGAACCTCCATGGCCCCGACCCTCGCGCCCGTCGCCCACCGTCCCCGCGTCGATCCGACGCCCGCACAGTTCGAGGCGTGGGCCCCCCACTTCGAGGTGATCGCCGACGTCATCGACCAGATGATCGACCTCACGCTGAACCACCGGCAGAGCGGGCATCCGGGCGGCAGCCGCAGCAAGGTGCCGGTGCTGGTGAGCACGCTCCTCTCCGGCTTCATGCGCTTCGACATCCGCCACCCGGAGAAGCGCTTCGGCGACCGCTTCATCCTGGTCGCCGGCCACTGCAATCCCGGCGTCTACGCGACGCTCGCCGTCTTCAACGAAGCGCTGCGCTTCATGCACGAGAAGACGGGCGACGCGCGCTACGCCCATCCGCTCGGCGAGAAGTTCACGCTCCTCCCCAAGGACCTGCTCGACCTGCGCCGCAACGGCGGGCTCCCCGGCCACGCGGAGATGGAGGGCAAGACCCTCTTCTTCAAGTTCAACACCGGGCCGTCGGGCCACGGCTCGCCGGCGGCGGCGGGCGAGGCGGTCGCGCTGCGGCTCGCCGGCGCCGAGGAGGTGCGCGTCTTCGCGCTCGAGGGCGAAGGCGGCATGACCGCGGGCGCCATCCACGAGACCAAGAACAGCGCGTACGGGCTGGGGCTCGGCACCCTCTGGTACCTCGTCGACTGGAACGACCACGGCATCGACCCGCACGCGGTCAGCTCGGTGGTGAAGGGCACGCCGAAGGAGTGGTTCGAGTCGTACGGCTGGAACGTCGAGGGGACGCTGCACGGCCACGACTTCCACGCGATCGGGCAGGCGATCACGCGCCTCGCCGCGCGCGCCCAGCGGACGACGCCGAACATGCTCTGGGTCAAGACGCGCAAGGGGCGCGGCTACGGCGTGGTCGACTACAAGTCGCACGGCAGCCCGCACGCGAAGAACAGCGCGCTCTTCTGGGAGACCAAGAAGGCGTTCGCGAAGCGGCGCGGCGTCGAGTTCGTCGGCGTCGACGCGGCGGCGCCCGAGGACGGGAAGGCGTTCCGCGAGCAGACCTGGACCAACATGAACCGCGCGCTCGACGCGCTGCGCGTGCAGCGGCCCGACGTGCTCGAGTTCCTCGCCAAGCGACTCGTCGAGATCGCCGAGTCGGTGCCCGACGAGTTGCCGAAGTTCAAGGTGCGTCCCGACGTCGACCCGGCGCGCGATCCGCGAATCCTCGAGGTCGCGCAGCTCCCCGCCGACCTCTTCGCGGCGCCCGGCACCAAGGCGCCCAACCGCGCCGGCTTCTCCAAGTACGCCGGGTACGTGAACGCGCTCAGCCAGGAGACGGCCGGCCGGCCGCTCTTCATCGCCTGCAGCGCCGACCTCGCCGAGTCGACCAACATCGCCGGCTTCGCGCTGGGCTACGGCGCGTTCAAGGGCCACGGCTGGTATCAGCGCGAGACCAACCTCGACGGCGCGCTGCTGCCGCAGGAGATCACCGAGTTCACGAACTCGGGCATCGCGGTCGGGATCGCCTGCACCAACTTCTCGCCGCGGCCCTTCGAGGAGTTCCGCGGCTACTTCGGCGCCTGCTCGACCTACGGCTCGTTCAGCTACCTCAAGTACGGCATGATGCGGCTCTTCTCGCAGCTCGCGCAGGACAGCCAGATCAAGGTCGGGCGCGTGCTCTGGGTCGCCGGCCACTCCGGACCCGAGACGGCCGAGGACTCGCGCACCCACTTCGGCATCTTCGCGCCGGGCGTGACGCAGCTCTTTCCGCGCGGCCGCGTGATCAACCTCCACCCGTGGGAGCACAACGACGTCGCGCCCTGCCTCGCCGCGGCGCTCTCGACCGACGTCCCGGTGATCGCGCTCCATCTCACGCGCCCGCCGGTGAACATCCCCGACCGCGCGAAGCTCGGCATGGACGACTTCCGCCTGGCGGCGAAGGGGCTCTACGTCGGCAAGGAGTTCGACCCGGCCCGGCCGAAGCAGGGCACGCTGATCTGCCAGGGCACGAGCGTCGTCGACTCGATGATGAAGCTGCTGCCCGAGCTGAAGGAGAAGGGCCCCAACGTCCGCGTCCTGATCGTCAGCAGCCACGAGCTCTTCCGAATGCAGCCGAAGGAGTACCAGGAGAAGCTGCTGCCGTGGAAGGAGTGGCAGGACTCGACCGTGATCTCGTCGGCGGGCCGGAAGGTGATGGGCGACTGGTTCGGGAACAAGGTGGCGGAGGAGTACGCGCTCACCCCCGACTGGGACGACCGCTGGCGCACCGGCGGATCGGTCGACGAGATCGTGAAGGAGGCGCACCTCGACCCCGCCTCGCTGCGCGACGGGATCGCGCGCTTCGTCGCCGACCGGGACAAGCGCCTCGCGCGCGTGCGCGACGCCTGAGGGCCGATCCCGGCAGGCCGGTCCGAGTCGTTCGGAGCTCCGCACCCGCGGCAAGGGTGTCGTTGCTGCAAGGCGTGACGGCTTGAAACTGGAGCCACCGCGGCTTGGAACTGGAGCGGACGTCGAGGGCGGGGGTGAAGAGGCCGCGGGGAGAAGGGGAGTGGTTGAACGCGCGACGGGCGAGGGCGGGTCGAGGGGCGGAGGAGAAAAAGGCTCGATGGACGGGACACGCTCGCCCCAAACCAAAAGTTGAACGGGGGGCTCGCTGCGCTCGGCGCATTCGGGCACGACCTGCAGTAGTTCCGTGGTCGACCGCCTCACGCGGCGT
>Ga0137432_1000052_pt1 | contig 91873 bp, 69 predicted proteins | sample EasRivERMZT820_2_FD_102337 | JGI IMG/M metagenome (GOLD analysis project Ga0137432, IMG submission 102337) | Soil microbial communities from meander-bound floodplain in the East River, Colorado, USA - East River MetaG ERMZT820_2 | ecosystem: Environmental > Terrestrial > Soil > Floodplain ... | reverse complement strand
ACGCCGCGTGAGGCGGTCGACCACGGAACTACTGCAGGTCGTGCCCGAATGCGCCGAGCGCAGCGAGCCCCCCGTTCAACTTTTGGTTTGGGGCGAGCGTGTCCCGTCCATCGAGCCTTTTTCCCCTCCGCCCCTCCACCCGCCCTCGCCCGTCGCGCGTTCAACCACCCATCCTTCTCCCCGCGCCCTCTTCACCCGCGTTCTCGACGTCCGCTCCAGTTGCAAGCCGCGGCGCCTCCTGGGAGGAAACGGTCCGGATACCCTGTCCGCCCCTGGATTTTGATCTCAACCGGAACTCCCGGCGGGCGGCTCGCGCCGGCCCGTGTTGATCTCAGGGACATCCCCGGACACGCGCGCGACCGAAGCCCGCCCCCACGGACTCCGACTCTTGTCGAAGGACTTCGTCGATCCCGATCCGGAGCGGACCGCCGCGATGTTCGCGCTCGCGGAGGGTCTCAAGCGCGGCGACGAGCGCGCCTTCGAGCAGCTCTACCGCGAATACGCCGACGGCGTCTTCCACGTCGGCCTGCGCGTGCTCCGGGACGCGGCGCTCGCGCAGGACGTCCTGCAAGAGGTCTTCATCGTGGTGTTCCGCCGCATCGAGACCTGGCGCGGCGAAGGGAGCCTGAAGGCGTGGCTCTACCAGATCACCGTGCGCTGCGCCCTGCGCGCCAAGCGGCGCCGCCCCTTCACGCTCGACTTCGAGAATGAAGAGGAAGCTTCACCCCCCGCCGTCCGCGACCCGCCGCCCGCCGAGATGGACTTCCGCGCGGCGGTGAGCCGCGAGATCGACCGCCTGCCGACGCGCGCGCGCATGGTCTTCGTGATGTTCGTGGTCGAGGGGCTCACCCATCCGGAGATCGCCCGCATCCTCGAGGTCGACGAAGGGACCTCGAAGTCGCAGCTCCATTACGCCCGCTCCCTGCTGAAGCGCCGCCTCGCGAGGTACGAACGTGAGCTCTCCTGACGCGTTCGACCGGCGCATCGAGGAGGCGGCGCGCGCGCTGCGCGGCCGTGCGCCACTCCCGTTCGAGGCGGTGCGCGCCGCGGCGCGCGACGCCGACGCGGCGATCGATGCTTGCGCGCGCGCGCAAGCGCCGCAGGCGCCGGCGTGGGAGGAGCTGCGCGAGCGGCTCACCGACGCCGACGCCGCGCTCGACGCGGCGGCACGCGCCGCGACGCCGCCCGCGCCGGAGCTCCCGTTCGAGTCGATCTGGACGCGCGCGCGCCGGCGCTCGCTCGTGCGCCGCCGCCTCGTGCTGCGCGCGCTGATCGCGGCCGCCGCCTCGATCGTGGTCGGGGCGCTCCTCCTGCACGAGTTCCCCCGCCGCGGGCGCCCGGCTCCGGAGACGCCGCTGACGCTGCTCACGACGGCGCAGCTCGTCCAGGCGGAGCGCGCCGAGTCGCGGCTCGAGTCGGAGGCCGACGAGCTCGCGCGGCGGGTCGCCGGCCGCGGCGCCGCGGCGACCGAGGACGGGCAGGCGCTCTCCGAGGAGCTCGCATTCCTCGAATCGGCACTCGAGGAGTGCCGCGCCGCGCTCGAGAGCAACGAGCTCCACCCCCAGCTGCGCCGCCAGCTCGCCGAGCTCGCGGCGCGCCGCGTCGAGCTCCTGCGTCGCATCGACGCGCTGCCGTCCGGCCCCGCGCCCGGCGACGGGGACGGGCGCGGATGACCGCTCTGCTCCTCGCGCTGCTCGCGAACGCGCTCGTCTTTCCGGGGCCGCCGGAGACGAAGCGCCACCTCGAAGTCGAGCTGCCCGCCGACGTGGCGCGCGTCTTCGCGTACCACAGCCTCGGCGACCTGAAGGTCGTCGTCGCCGACGGACCGAAGGCGATCGCCGAGCTCGATTGCGCGGCGAGCGGCTCGACCCCGGCCGCGCAGCAGCGCATCCTCGACCTCGTCCGCCTCAGCCTCGAGCCGGCGAACGGCACCGCGACCGTGCGCTCGCTCTTCCCCGACAAGGACCAGAAGCCGGCCGACCTCTCGTTCGCGGCGACGATGACGCTGCGGCTGCCGCGCGCGTGGGCGGTCGACCTCGAGAACCTCTTCGGCAAGATCGTCGTCGACGGGCGCGACGGCGAGGTGCGCGCGCGCAACAAGTTCGGGCCGGTCGAGATCGCCCACGTGGCGGGCGCGGTCCGCGTCGAGAACGAGTTCAGCCAGGTGGTCGTCCACGACACGCTCTGCGAGGTGGGCGTCGAGGCGAAGTCGTGCGACGTCACGATCGAGCGCGTCTTCGGCCGCACGCGCGTGCGCACGTCTGCGCGGCCGGTGCGCGTGGCCGACGTCTATTCGGCCGACGTCGAGACGAAGATGGCGCCCGTCACGGTCACCCGCGTCGCGCGCGACGCGCGGATCGTCGCCCCCTTCTGCGCCGTGACCGCCGCCAGCATCGGCGGCACGCTCACGGTGGACAGCGGCAACGAGTCGGTCACGATCTCCGACGTGGGCGGCGACCTCCTGGTCCAGCACAAGGCCGGGAAGATCGACGCGCGGCGGATCCGCGGCAAGGCGACGATCTCGGGCAACCGCTCCGACACCACGCTCGAGGACGTCGGCGGCGCGGTCGACGTGACGTGCCCGTGGTCGCTGGTGCGCATCGCCCGGACCGGCGACGCGAAGGCCCAGAACAGCAGCCGCACGCTCGAGATCGTCGACCCGCGCGGCGGCGTCGACGCGACCGGGAGCGGCGGCCTCGTCAAGCTGCACGCGTCGCTGCTCCCCGCGGACGACGCGGCGCACGAGCTCACCCTGGTCGCGAACGGCGGGGCGCTCGAACTCGAGCTGCCGCAGACCGGTTCTTACGCGCTCGACGCGACCAGCTCGATCGGCCAGATCGAGTGCACCCTGCCCGGTTTCCAGGCCACGCTGCAGGGGAGTGCCCGCGTGGGCACCCTCGAGCGCGGCGACCCCAAGGATCGGAAGGTCCGGCTGCACGCCACCTGCGTCGGCGGTGCGATCCGCATCGCCGCCGCGGACGGGAAGTGAGCCGGAAGACGTGGACGGACGCGCCATGCGACGAGACGGATTCACTCGGAGAGGTGCTGCGATGGACTCCAACTTCACGGGCTCGCGTTCGACGGCCGCGGCGGCGCGGCTCGTCGCGGCATGCGTGGCGCTGCTCGTCCTCGGCGGGTGCGCCTCGTCGAGCCGGGTGCAGGTCAACTCGACGCCGAGCGGGGCGCGCATCCTGCTCGACGGCGCCGACTGCGGGCAGACGACGCCCGCCTCGGTCGAGCTGACCAACAGCGTGAACCGCCACTCGATCAAGATCGAGAAGGCGGGCTACAACCCGGTCGAGCGCGAGGTTGTGCTCGATCGCGACATCGACGTGATGGACGCCGACGAGGCGGCCACGCGCGTCTGCTGCGCGCCGTGCACGCTCGGCTGCACGCTGCTCGGCTTCCTCCACCCGTTCAGCGTCTCGACCGGCTTCCGGCCGTCGAACATCGACGCGCTGCTCGAGGTCGCCGGCCAGGGCGCCCGCCTCGAGATCACGCCGTCGCAGTACGAGTGCTACGTCGACGGCAAGCTCTCGACGCTGCTCGACGGCGGCTACGTCGTGACGACGCCGGGCAGCCACGAGCTCGAGATCAAGTCGCCCGGCTACCGCAGCACGCTGCGCGCGATCCGCGTCGACGAGCGGATGTACCAGCGCATCAAGATCGAACTCGCGCTCGAGGGACAGGGGCTGCTGCTCACCGGCTCGCCGGAGGGGGCGAAGATCTACCTCGACGACCAGTTCCAGGGCACGCTCGGGGAGGAGCCGCGGCGCGTGCGCGCCGAGCCGGGCGCCCACATGCTGCGCGTCGAGGCCGACGGCCGCCGTCCGTGGCAGGACGTCGTGCAGGTCGCGACCGACCGCTACCAGGAGCTCGTCGTCGAGCTCAAGCGCGAGGGACAGGGCGTCGTCGTCGTCCGCCCCGACGACCTCATTGCGCGCCAGGTCGAGGTGCAGATCCTCGTCGACGGCCAGCTGCAGGGCAGCGCGTTCGACGCGCCGGTCCGCATCGAGCCGGGCGACCACCTGATCGAGATCCGCGTCACCGGCTGCGAGACCAAGCTGATCCAGGTGCGCGTCGCCAAGGACGAGTACATCGAGATCAACCCCGGCCCGCGCCGCGACAACGGCGGCAAGCGCGGCAAGCAGGTGAAGTTCGAGACGACCGGCATCCGCGTCCACTCGCCCGACGGCATGGAGGGCGTGGCGGACGAGGACGTCGAGATCCTCGTGGACGGCGCGCTCGTCGGGTATGGCTTCGACACTTCGACCTCGATCGGCGGCGCGGCGACCGAGGTCACCGTCGTGGTGCGGGTGAAGGGCCACCGTCCATGGGAACAGCGCGTCCGGCTGAAGACGGGCTCGGTCATCGAGCTCCACCCGCGCTTCGAGCGCCATTGAGCCGGACACGGGTCGCGTTTGCGGCCGTCGCCGCCCTGGCGGCGGCCGCGTGCACGAGCGGCGTCGACGCAGGCGACGCGGCGATCGGCTTCTACCAGCGCCACCTCGGCTCGCAGTGGGCGTTCCACTGCGACTTCCAGCCGGGCTGCTCGAACTACGGCAAGCAGTCGGTCGACCTCTACGGCCTCGTGCCCGGCACGCTCATGACGGCCGACCGCCTCATGCGCGACCACAACCTCTGCCACTGGCGCTACGCCGCCGACGACCGCGGCCACCCGCTCGACCCGCCGCGGGAGAACGCGCTGTTCGGGCCGCGCGTCCCCGACGAGGAGGAGCAGGCGCAGGCGGACGCGCGCGCCACGGCGTGGGACGACGCCGACGCGCACGAGGCCCAAGAGAGGCCGCCGCTCGGCGCGGAGGTCTCCGACGACGCGCAGGTCGCGTTCGCCGACCGGCTCTTCTCCGAGCGCGAGTGGGAGCGCGCCCACGTCGAGTACGCCCGGCTGGTCTTCCACCGGCCGGCGACGCCGCACGCGCAGCACTGCCACCAGCGCGCGGCCGTCTGCCTCGCGCACCTCGGCCGGCGCGCCGCCGCGCTCGCCGAGGCCGACCGGATCGCGGCGGAGCGCCCGCGCGTCGAGACGCGCGCGCTCGTGCTGCGCGAGCTCGAGCAGCCCGTCTCGGCCTGGAAGGAGGCGGGCGGAGAAAAAGAGCGCGGCGAGGCGGGTGACCTGCTGACCGGGCTCCTCGCGCTCGAGGCGGACCAGACCGTCTCGGCGCGCGAGCGCTTCGGCCGCCTCGACCCGCCGCTGCGCGAGCCGCTGCTCGAGCGCGTCGCCGAGTACGAGGCGCTGCCGGGCAAGTCGCGCTGGCTCGCCGGCTCGCTCTCGGCCGTGCTGCCGGGCTCCGGCCAGCTCTACGCCGGCCGCCCCGAGGACGCGGCGGTCGCCTTCTTCACCAACGGCGTGCTGATCGGCGCGACCGCGTACGCCTGGCACCGCGACGAGCGCGTGACCGCCGGCGCGCTCGGCTTCGTCGCGTTCGGCTTCTACGTCGGCAACGTCTACGGCGGCGTGAACGCCGCGGCGCGGCACGACCGCGCGCTGCAGCAGGGCGTGCTCGGCCGCACGCGCTCGTGGCTCGGCGCCTCGAGCCTCTGGATCGGCGTCGTGCCGGAGAAGGACGGCGGCGCGCTGGCGATCGTGCTCGGCTTCTGAGCCGGGCGCGTCAGGCCTTCATCGCCTCGCTCGCCGCTTCGCGCAGCTTCTTCGCCTCGGCGTGGTCGGGGGCGAGGCGCAGCGCGATCTCGGCGTCGGCCACCGCCTCCTTCGGCCGCCCCGCCATGTGGTGCGACCAGCCGCGGTGGACGAACGGGAGCGCGTCGCCGGGGTGGAGCGCGATGAAACGGTCGAACGCGGCGAGCGACTCCTCGGTGCGTCCGAGCTGGCTGCACGAGAAGCCGAGCAGGTCGCACAGCACGTCCTCGCGCTCGGGCCGCAGATGGAGGAACTCGCGCGCCTTCTCGGCGAACGCGACCGCCTCGGCGTAGCGGCGCTGCTCGAAGCGCAGCCAGCCGAGCTCGAGGTAGTGCTCGGGCCGCGAGCGCGTGAGGCCGACCGCCTCCTGCAGGTCGCGCTCGCACCCCTCGAGGTCCTTCATGAGGCGGCGGATGTGGCCGCGCGCGATCAGGGCCCCGAAGTAGAGGTTGTGGTTCGGCGGCGTCTTGCTCACCTCGGCGAGCGCCTCGGCGAGCTTCCCTTCGCGCACCAGCTCCCACGCGCGCGGCTCGTGGTTGTGGAACCGATCGGCGTCGTCGAGGCGCGCCTCGCGCGAATGCGCCTTCACGTCCTGGACGCCCTTCGCCAGGCGCTCCTCGGCGTTGCTGCGCAGGCCGGCGATGCGATCGAGCCAGACCTGGCGGTTGCGGCGCAGTCCGGGCAGCACGCGCGCCGACTGAACCTCGAGCTTCTCGACGATCGTCCGCAGCTCGGCCGGCGGCAGCGTGAAGAGGCTGCAGTTCGCCGGGTCGATCACCGTGTTCACGAAGACCTCGAGGCCGAGCTTCTCCCCGAACAGGAGGTAGTCGCCGAACTCGTGCCAGTTCTGCGGCATGAGGCAGTAGGTGAGCGTGAGGCCGGTCTTCTTGCGACGCGTGTAGGCGAGGAAGCGCTGGAGGTTCTCCATGAGCTCCTCGAAGTTCGCGTTGACGCGGATCTTCTCGACCGTCTCCTTGGTGGCGCCGTCGATCGAGATCGAGAGCGAGACCGGCAGCTTCTCGAGGATGCGCTCGACGCGGGGGTTCCACTGCGTGCCGTTGGTCGTGACGTGGCACGGGGTCGACAGCCCGAGGTCGACCATCATCTCCATGACGCGGAAGCACTCCTGCGACAGGAACGGCTCGCCGCCGAGGAACTTCGCCATGCGCAGGTGCGGCAGGTACTTCTTCAGGTCCTCGAAGAACGGCTCGCCGCACACCTTGCGCAGCGCCGGCAGGTGGTCGCGGTTGGCGCGGATCGAGGAGGAGAGCTCGCCGTAGCACATCACGCACTCGAGGTTGCACGTGTTGCTGGCGGCGAACTCCATCATCATCGGCCACTGCGGCATCGCGTCGGGCGCCGGGAACTCCTCGAAGATGCGCGTATAGACGCCGTAGTGGTCGCCGCTCGCGATCTGCCACTCGCAGAACTCGCAGCCCGCCTCGAAGCGGTAGTCGGCGAGCGCCTTGCGCAGCACGCCGATGCGCGCGCCGTTCCAGATGTCGTCGAGGCGCTGTTCGGCGATGTTGCCGAGCACGAACGTCTGGTTCTTGCAGCACGCGATCACGTCGCCGAACGTGTTGAAGTACATCGAGACGAACGGCGCGTAGCAGCCGGAGCGGAAGCCCTTGTCGGCGAAGTCGCGCGTCGCGTCGTACGCCTGGCGGATCGCTGGGTCCATGATTCACCGTCGGAGAGGGGCGCGCAGGGCTAGCCGATCGTGCCGCTCACGTCCAGCGGAACACCCGGAGCGCGAGCAGGAACGAGCCGATCCCCCACGCCGCGAGGATCCCGAGCTCGAGCGGCAGCGCCGCGAGCGGCTTCCCGTCGAGGATCACCGCGCGCAGACCGTCGTTGAGCGCGGTGAGCGGCAGCGCCTTCACGAGCGGCCGCATCCAGTCGGGGAAGTTGCCGGCCGAGAAGAAGACGCCCGAGAGCAGGAACATCGGCAGCGTCACCAGGTTCATCAGCCCCGCCGCCGTCTGCGAGTTCTGCGCGCGCGACGAGATCAGCAGGCCGAGCCCGGCGAACGAGAGCGCCGACACCACGACCAGCGCGCACAGCGCGGCCCAGCTCCCGCGCGGCCAGAGGTGGAACGCGAGGATGCCGAACGCGACAAGGAAGGCCGCCTCGATCAGCGAGACGACGATGCGGAACAGCACGAACGAGAGCAGCAGGTCGCCGCGCCGCATCGGCGTCGCCGCGAAGCGCTTGAGCAGCTTGCGCGTCCGCATCAGCACCAGCGCCCAGCCCACCCCCCACACGCCGCCGCTCAGGAGGTTCATGCCGAGCAGGCCGGGCAGCAGGAAGTCGATGTAGCGCTGGCCCGCCGCCTCGACCTTCTCCTCGCTCGCGTCGAGCCGGTCGACGCGGCCGCCGTCGCGCTCGAGCGCGTCGCGCACCGCGATCTGCGCCAGCCGCGAGCCGGGCCGCGTCGGATCGAGCGTGAAGCGCGGCGCCGGGCCGGCGTCGACGATCACCACCGCCTTGCCCTCGCGCAGCAGCGCGCGCGCCGCGTCGCCGTCCTCGATGCGCGCCTCCATCCCCTCGACGCGGTCGATCGCGCGCGCGGCGGCCTCGGCGTGCACGCCGCGGATCACGGCGACGACCTGCTTCTCCGGCGGCCGGTTGCGGAACGCCAGCCCGAGCGCGACGGCGAGCAGGATCGGGAAGCCGAACACCCAGAAGAGGACACCCGGCTCGCGCCACATCTCGCGCACGCGCACCAGCAGGAGTTGGACGATCGGGAGGTCGGCGACGCTCACGCCGGCTCCTCCGTCTCCGCGCGCGACCGGCGCCGGCCGCCGCGCCCGGCCTGCGCCGCCGCGCGCGCCTGCTCGGCGATCGCGTCCTCCTCGCCCATGCTCGTGCCGGTCAGCTCGACGAAGACGTCGTCGAGCGTGGCGGTGCGCGTGGTGAGCCGGCTCGCCCGCGCCGAGCGCTCGCGCAGCGCGTCGACCAGGAGCGGCAGCGTGGCGTGCATCTCCCGTACCGAGAGGCGGAAGCCGGCGCCGTCGGCGTGCACGCCGGCCACGCCCGGGATCGCGCAGAAGAACGAGGCGGGCAGCGCCGGCTCGCTCTCGACCTCGACGATCTCCTCGGCGCCGAGCCGCGCGATCAGCTCGCGCGGCGTCCCGAGCGCGATCACCTTCCCCTTGCGCATGATCGCGATGCGGTCGCAGAGCTTCTCCGCCTCCTCCATGTAGTGCGTGGTGAGGACGACGGTGCGCCCGCGCGAGCGCATGGCGCGGATGATCTCCCACAGCGAGCGGCGCGCGGTCGGGTCGAGGCCGGTGGTCGGCTCGTCGAGGAAGAAGAGCTCGGGGTCGGAGACGAGCGCGCACGCGATCGCGAGGCGCTGCTTCTGGCCGCCGGAGAGCTTCTGGACCCAGGCGTCCTTCTTGTCGGTCAGGTCGACCTGGGCCAGCGCGTCCGCGACCGCGATGCGGCGCGGATAGAAGCTGCGGAACAGGCGGACCGTCTCCTGCGCGCTCAGCTTGTCGTAGAGCTCCGTCTCCTGGAGCTGGATGCCGATGCGTGCGCGCAGCTCGGAGGCGTGCGCCTTCCAGGGCAGGCCGAGCAGCTCGACCTCGCCCGAGGTCGGGCGCTGCAGCCCCTCCAGGATCTCGATCGTCGTCGTCTTGCCAGCGCCGTTCGGGCCGAGCAATCCGAAACATTCTCCGACCCGGACGTCGAGGTCGATCCCGTCGACGGCGACGAGGTCCTCGAAACGCTTGACGAGGGAGCGGACGCGGATCGCGGAGTCCATCCGGGACATGGTAAGCGACCGGGCGAGACGCTGGCGGCACTGCGCGTCCGCGCCTATCTTCTTGCGTCCGTTTCGAACCGCGCGTTGGGGCGGCGCGCCACGACGAGATCAGTGCCGCATGGAACCAGCCGTTCGCGCGCCCTACGACGCCGCCCGCCGGACGGACTCGAACAAGTTCCAGGCGGTCTGCTACGCGCCGTTCGTCTCGATGTTCTTCAACACGACGGGCAACGTCGTCGCCTGCTGCAAGAGCCATTCGCTGTCGCTCGGCAACGTCACGACCGAGCGGCTCGACGCCATCTGGAACGGCCCGCGCATCGCGGCCTTCCGCAAGATGGTCAAGGCCTACGTGCTGCCGACCGAATGCGGCTTCTGCTCGTGGCAGATCGCGAGCGGCGACTACGCCGGCGTCTTCACCCGCCATTTCGACCACTACGCCGCCGACGACTCGCGGGAGCTGTGGCCGAGGGTGATGGAATTCGCGATCAGCAACGAGTGCAACCTCGAGTGCGTGATGTGCTCGGGCGAGTGGTCGTCGCGCATCCGCGCCCGCCGCGAGCACCTCCCGCCCGTCCCGCACGTCTACGGCGAGGAATTCTTCGCCGACCTGAGGAAGTACCTGCCGCACCTGCACCGCGCCAAGTTCCTGGGCGGCGAGCCGTTCCTGATCGAGAGCAACTTCCGCATCTGGGACATGATGATCGAGGGCGGCCTCACGACGCCGTGCAACGTGACGACCAACGGCACGCAGTGGAACGCCCGCGTCGAGCGCGTCCTCGACAAGCTGCCGGTCTCGATCCTGGTCTCGATGGACGGCGCGACCAAGAAGACGCTCGAGTCGATCCGCGTCGGGACGAACTTCGAGGAACTGACCGCGAACGTGCACCGCTTCGTCGACTACACGCGCGCGCGCGGGACGACGTTCGAGTTCATCTACAGCCTCATGCGGATGAACTGGCGCGAGTTCCCCGACTTCCTGCGGATGGCCGAGTCGCTCGGCGTGCGCGCCGACACCAGCACGGTCGTCTACCCGCCGCAGTACAGCCTCTTCACGCTCCCGCCCGGCGAGCTGCTCGCGATCGCCGACGAGCTCGAGAAGCGCGACGGCGAGATGCGGAAGCACCTGAAGGTCAACCTCGCGACCTGGCGCGGGACGGTCGACAATCTGCGCAAGAACGCGACCGACGCGCAGAGCTCCGCTGCCAGCCACATCACGCAGGACACCGCGCCCGAGGCGACCTTCGGCGGCGTCGAGAATCCCGACTCCTACGCGCGCGCCACCGCGCTCGAGCGCGACGGCCGCCGCGAGGAGGCGATCACCGCGGCGCTGCTGACCACCAAGCGCGACGCCGGCTACTACCGCGCGCTGACGCTGGCGGGGCGGCTCCTGCGCGACTCCGGCCGCGTCGAGGAGTCGGAGACGCAGCTCGAGCGCGCCATCGCCGCCGCGCCCGCGCGCGTCGACGCCTACATCGAGCGCGGCTGGCTGCGCCACCGGCAGATGCGCACCGCCGAGGGGCTGGCCGACGTCGAGCACGCGCACAAGCTGCTCGGCGCGTCGCCGTCGCCCGACACCGAGCACTCGCTCTGCGCGCTGGCCGGGATCCTGCTCGTGACCTCCGGTCGCCCTGAAGAGGCGCGCGTCGCGGTCGACCGCCTGTTCGAGCTGCGGCCCGACGACCCGCTGTCGTACATGCGGCGCGGCTGGGTCTGGCACGCGGCCGGCCGGCCGGACGAGGCGCTCGCCGACGCTCTCGCGGCGCTCGCGCGCGACCCGCGGATGGCCCACGCGGCCGACCTCGAGCGCGCCGCCCGCCAGGCGCTGCAGTGGCAGACCACGAGCGAAGCCGACGCCGGGGAGCCGGCGGCGCCCGCGGCCGCGCCGCCGACGGCACCGGTGACCGCGCCGCCTCCCGCTGCCGCACTGCCGCAGAACGTCCGCAACCGCTACCTCGCGCTGCACGAATTCGCGCGCGGCGAGGTCGTCCCGCACAGCCTGCCGACGATCCTGCAGCTCGCGATGAACAACGTCTGCAACTTCAAGTGCGTCTACTGCAGCGACCACCGCGTGGGGAACACGATCCCGCGCTCGCGGCTCGACGGCGCGACCTGGGAGTCGCTGCTGCACCTGCTGCCGAACATGAGCGAGCTCGCGTTCCACGGCATCAGCGAGTTCTTCGTCGACAAGAGCTTCTTCGACGTCGTCGAGCGCTGCGCCAAGGCCGGCGCCGCGCTCTCGCTCAACACCAACGGCTCGGTCGCGACCGACAAGCACGTCGCGGTGCTCGCGTCCTACCCCGGACGAATCGACGTCAACTTCTCGCTCGACGCCGCGAGCGCGCCGGTCTTCACGCGGATCCGCGGCTTCGACTTCGAGCGCGTGATCCGGAACATCAAGGCGTACGTCGCCGCCTTCGCGCCGCGGCGCGCGACGACGATGCTCTCCACGTCGTTCGTGATCTGCCGCAGCAACGTCGAGGAGATGGTTCCCTTCGTCCGCCTCTCCAAGGAGCTCGGCGTCGACGAGGTGAAGTTCTACCGGCTGCACGAGTACGGCTCGCTCGCCTGGAACATCACCGCGCCCGACGGGACGCCATTCGACTACCGCGACGAGTGCACCGACCACTTCAAGGAGGTGCACGACCGGAACGTGAAGGCGGCGATCGCGGAGGCGGAGCGGCTCGGCATCCGGGTCAGCATCCCGGCGCTCTACGACGAGCCGGCGCCGATCGCCGGGAACGCGTGATGGCCGCCGCCGCCCCGAGCTGCACCTGGATCGAGCGACTGCCGCGGCACCCGCTGTGCGACGTGCCGTGGGTCGGGCGATCGGTCGTCCTCTCCGACGGGCGCGTCAACTTCTGCTGCTACTCCGACGCGGTCGTCGGCAACGTGAACGAGCAGCCGCTGGAGCAGATCTGGCGCGGCGAGCCGATGCGCCGCATCCGCGAGACGCTCACGCAGCAGCGCTTCCCCGTCGAGTGCCAGTCGAACTCCTGCCCGATCTTCCGCGGCGACCGCTACTCGTACCTGCACGAGCGGATGGACGGGAGCGCGCGCGGCGAGGATGCGGAGCACGACCGCCGCGAGCTCGACGCCTCGACGCTCGCGATCACGCCGGCGCACGCCGCGCTCGGCGACCGCGTCAAGGTCGAGCTCCGGCTCGCGTGCCGCGGCGCGCCGCGCACGGTCGACCTCTTCGCCGGGGTGACCGCACCCGACGGCCGCGTGCGCTTCCTCCCGGAATGGACGGAGACGCCGCTCCCCTTCGCGCTGGGCGTCGAGGTGGGCGGCGCGGGCGGCCCCGCGACGCTCGCGCTGTTCGACGCGCCGGTGGGCGGCGCGATCGTGCCGGGCGCCTACGAGATATGCGTCGGCTACTTCCTCCCCGCCGCCAATCCGAACGTCGCCGCGAACTGCCTCTGGTCGACGCGCAGTCGCCTGACGATCGAGCCGCGGGCGGCCTGACCCTTCCCCCCGGCGCACGCCCTTTCCGACGACGGCGTTCGCGCTATCTCCGGCGGCAAGCTGTGCGGGATCGAGGAAGGGCATGCGTCGCGACGCGGTCAAGCTCTGGATCGGCCGGATCCTCCTCGCGACCGTCGGTCCGCTCGTCGTGCTGGAGTGCGTGCTGCAGGTCGGCGCCCTCTTCATGCCGGGCGCGCCCGCGGAGGCGACGACGCCGGCGGCGGACCCCAGCTGCGTCCTGTGCGTCGGCGACTCGTTCACCTACGGCCTCGGCGCCTCGAACGACGCGCACTCCTATCCGGCGCGGCTCGAGGAGCGGCTGCGCGCCGCCCCGATCGACGGCCGCTGGCGCGTCGCGATCGGCGGCGTGCCCGCCCGCAACTCGCGCGACGTCCTGCTCGACCTGCCGCGCCAGTTCCTGCGCGAGCGCCCGCGTTTCGTCGTCGTCCAGGTCGGCGTCAACGAGCTCTGGAGCCGTCCGGAGCAGGCCGACATCCACGCCGCCGCGCGCGACGCCGGACTCGGCGTTTCGGCCTGGCGCCCGACGTGGCGGACGAGGAAGCTCGTGCGGCTCCTGACCAGCCGCGCGACGAAGGTGGGATTCTTCGAGGGGACGGACCGGCGCGAAGCGGGCAGGCCGCAGGTCGGGGAGAAGGCCGCGGACGCGGCTGCCGCGGCCCCGCCGACACGACCGGTGCGCGCGAAGCCGAAGGAGGAGGTCGACGTCCGCTACTCGTACGAGCTGGTCGGCGGCTGGAGCTCGGGACGGGAGTCGATCCGGTTCCATCGCGACGGACGCGGAACACGCGGGTCCGCCGCCATGCGCTGGAGCGTCGCGCGCGCCGGCGAGATCGACGTCGCCGAGGCCGGCGGCAGCAGCGCGCTCCGCGTGAGGGCGATTCGCAGCGGCCCTCGCCTGCTGCTCATGCCGGCGGGCGCGACGGCGTTCGCCATGTTCGAACGGATGCCCGACCCCCCGCTCGGCCCGGGCGAGCGGGCGCCGTGGGACTGGTACCCCGAGCTCGAGCGCCTCGCGAAGGCCGAGGACCTGGCCGGCGCGCTCGCGCTGGCGGAGCGCTGGACCGCGGCGGTGCCCGACGATCCCAGCGCCTGGTTCAACCACGTGATGGCCGCGAATCGGCTGCAGAAGCGCGAGGTCTTCGCGGCCGACCTCGCCCGCATGGAGCGCATCCTCGGCGCGACCGGGACCTGCGACGCCGCGGAGAGCCTGGCGGGCGCGTACAACGTCGCCAACGACCCGGCGCGCGCGTCGGAGCTCGCGCGGGAGCACGTCGAACGCTTCCCGGACAGCGCGACGCTGCACTTCCTCCTCGCAGAGGCCGCCGACGGCGTCGCCGACTACGAGACGGCGGTGCGCGAGATGACGCACGCGATCGAGAACGACGCCTGGACGCAGGGCGCCGACCTCGCGTGGCGCTTCCGCGAGAGGGCGCGCTGGAACGGCGCGCTGGGGCGCGACGGCGACGCCATTCGCGACCTGATCTACGCGATGCGCACGCATCCTGACGACAAGCTCGAGCTCCAGCTCCTGATGCGCGACCCCTTCGACGAGGGCTCGCTCGACGAGGGCTGCTTCCTGGCGGAGGCGACGGGCGCGGAGCGGGCCGCCGTCCGCCGGCGCTTCGCCGAGCTCCGCGAGGTGGGGTCGACGAAGCCGCCGAAGACGTTCGTCGACCACCTCACCCAGATCGTGCGCTGGGTGCGCGAGCAGGGCGCCGAGCCGCTGCTCTGCGTCTACCCGTTCCACTCCAGCGCGATCGAGACCGGCCAACGCCAGGTTGCCGCGCGCGAGCGCGTCCGCCTCGTCGACCTCACGGCGCGCTTCGACGCGCTCCTCGCGACGCGGTCCCACGACGAGCTCTTCGTGCCGGACGGCCACTGCAGCGACGCGGGCTACGGCGTCATGGCCGAAGAGGTGGCCGCCGCGCTGCGCGAGCTCGCGCGCTGAACGGCCGCGGCCCGCGCACGGCGGCTCAGCGCGCCGCGCGCAGCGCGTCGAAGACGGCGCGCGCCTCCAACGCGTAGCCCGCCTCGTTGGGGTGGCTGCGGTCGGGGCTGAACCAGGTCCGGCGCTCGTCCGCGTAGAGGTCGGAGAGGGCGAGGCGCGCGTGCACGTCGGCCAGCGCCCAGCGCTTCTCCATGGCGACCGTCCGCAGCCGCTCGTTGACGAACGCGTTGTCGTCGGCGAGGTAGGTGAGGACGACCACGCGGAAGCCGTGCTCCTGCGCGAGCCGCGCGAGGCGGTCGTGCTCGGGTGCGACGATGCGCGCGAACTCCTCGCCTCCGACCACGCGGAACAGGATCGGGCAGACGCCCATCCAGGCGACGCGGCAGGGTTCGAGCTCGAGTCCGGCGCGCAGCTCTTCGAGCGTCGCGCCGGGATGGGCGAGCACCCAGCGGAGCGGCTTCGAGCGCGGCGTCCGGAACCGCTCGCGCGACCGCGCGAGCGTCGCCGCGCGCTCCGCGGCCGTCCCGCCCTTCACCGCGTCGGCGAACTCCGCGACCGCCATCCACTCGCGGCCGATCGGGTCGTCGTCCCAGCACCCGCGGTCGCGCCACTCGTCCGCGGGGCGGCCCGCGACGCCCGCCGAATCGGCGAGCCGCGCCGCCGGATCCTCCGCGAGCACGTGGGCGAGCCCGGTCGCGCCGAGCAGCGCCGACAGCGCGACCTGCGGCGAGAGGTCGCGACTGGCCGCGAGCGCGGCGGCGAGCTCGCGATCAGCGGCTTTCCATTCCCGCTCCATCAGGAGCGCCCACGCCGCGAGCGTCCGGTGGAGGCAGCGCCCCCACGATCCGTCGTCGATGCGGTCCTCGGACGTGAAGTAGTGGCGTGCCGCGTCGAGGCGCCCTTCGGCGAGGTCGCCGCACGCCGCGGCGTAGCGCGCGTAGGCGCCGGCCTCGCGACTCTCGGGGTGCGGCGGGAGCGGAGGCAGCGGCGCGCCCTCGAGCCAGGCAAGCTCCCACTCGACCTCGTCGACGGGATACCGGAACAGCCGCTTCGTCGCCTCGAATTCGGGCCGCGCGCGCATGGCGTCGAAAGCGGTGCGCATCCACGCGGGATCCTGCGTGCGCCACAGCATCTGAAGCCAGTCGCCGAGCGCGGCCGGTCCCGCGGCGCGCGCGCGCGCGAACTCGGCGTTCCACCGCTTGCGTGGCACGCCCGCCGCCGGCGGCAGGTCGGTCGCGTCGGCGCCGCCGAATCCGCGATGCGCCCGGTTGCCGCGCACGACACTCCACGCGGCGCGCGCGACGCGGACGGTGCGGAGGTGCAGGAGGGCGGCGCCGATCCGTCGTACGAGCGACGGCTCCGCGGCTCCCGTGCGCAGGAGCTCGGCGGCGCGATTCATGTCGTTGAACCCGCCCAGGAACACGACACAGGTCGGCGGCGAGCCGCGGGTGGACTCCTCGAGCCGGTCGACGATCTGCCGCGTGCTGAAGCCCGGGACGCCGAGGTTCGCGACGCGGCGCGGATCGCCGGCGGCGGCAAGGATCTCCTGCAGCTGGTCCGGGTACGAGCGGCCCGCCGGCGCGCCGATACCGAAGGTGTTCGAGTCGCCGATGCAGACGATTTCGGCGGACGGCGGCGCGGCGCGCAGCTCCAGCCTCTCGAGCAGGAACGCCGCGAGCGCGAGGGAGAGCTCGAGCGAGACCAGGAGCAACGCGAAACGGACGGCGACGCGCAGCCAGGCGTGGTGTCGAAGGACCGACAAGTTCAGGCTCTCCCGCGCTGAATGACCGTCGCGCCGCCGCCCGTCACCTCGGCAGCGCGGCGTAGCGCGCCCGGAAGTCCGCGAACTGGACCGCCACGTCCAGGATCGTGCGGTCGACCGGCAGTCGCGCGAAGCGCCGCGCGCGCACGCGCGCCGCGACCTCCGACAGTCGCGCGCGCAGCGCCGCCGCGTCGCCGGCCGGGAACGCGCAGCCGCCGCCCGGCGGCACGCACTCGGTCATGCCGGCGAGGTCGCTCACCACGAGCTCGACGCCGGCGGCACGGGCCTCGAGGCAGACGAACGGCGTGTTCTCGCGCCAGAGCGACGGGACGACCAGCGCGTGCAGGTTCGAGAGGACCGGCGCGAGGCGGTCGTGGTCGAAGGCTCCGGCGAAGTCGATGCGCGGGTCGCCGCCGGCCAGCTCCTTCAGCCGGTCGTCGTACGCGCCGAAGTGGCCGAACCGTCCGTGCACGTGGAGCACGACGTCGCGATCGGGCAGCCCGCGCATCGCCTCGAGCAGCACCGCGAGCCCCTTGTGCGGCGCGAACGTCCCCATGAATCCGAAGTGGACCCGGTCGCGCGGCGCGGGCGGCAGCGCGTCGACCAGGGCGCGGTCGATCGCGTAGGGCACGATCGCGAGCGCCGGCGGCGCGGCGCCGGCCTGCTCGAGCGCGGCCTGCACGGTGCGCGACGGCGAGATCACGAGCGTCGCCTCGCGCAGCGCGGCGGCGAGCGCGCGCGGCCGCTCGACCATCGCGAAGCCCGCCTGCTCGCCGCTGTTCTCATTCGCCGGGAATTCGCCGGCCGCTCTACGCTCGACGTGGCGCCCGCGCGCCCACGGCTCGCGCGCCCACTGCGCGATGCCCGGGTTCACGCAGTCGAAGCAGCCGTAGCCGCCTTCCGGCGGGCCGTCGCACTGGACGCCGTCGCCCGGCGGCTGCACGCGCAGCAGGAGGTAGTTCGGGCAGACGAACCAGAAGTCCATCAGGTGGACCACGACCGGGATCCTGCGCGCGCGCGCCTCACGAATGCGGTCGATGCCGATGAAGCGGAAGTGGAAGAAGTGGACGACGTCCGGCCGGAACTCGTCGAGCAGATGGGTGAAGCTCGCGGCGTTCTGCGGGTTCCACCAGTCGATCAGGATGCCGTTCTTCACCAGCCCCTTCTGGTAGTCGTGGCAGACCACCGGCACGCCGCGGTGGACGTACTGGCGGACGTTCGCCGGACGGTCGGGGTGGCTGCCGTCGGGATCGACCGTGTAGACGCGCACGTCGTCGCCGGCCGCGCGACCGGCGCGCGCGAGCGAGAGGACGTACTGCTCCGTGCCGGAGATGTGCTCGGGAAAGAACTGGTGGACGACGTAGAGGATCCGCATCGGCGTCGCATCATCGCGTCCGGCCGGGCCGGACGTCCCGGGAGAGGTCACCGCCGTCGGACCCAGATCGTCGCTCCCGTGCACGCGAGGTCCTCTGGCGCCATCGACCGGTAGGGCTCGACGAACCGCGCCCGCATCTCCGCGCCGATCTCCTGGTGCCGCCACTCCTGGAACCGGAGCACCTCGAAGCCGTGCCGCGCGAAGATCGGCGCGAAGCTCCGCGGCCGGATCCGGTTGCACGTATGGACGATCGGGCCTTTTCCCTCCTCCTCCAGGAACTTCAGCGGATGCACCTCCGCGTCGACGTAGCTGCGATGGTCGATGCCGTCGATGCAGTGGGCGCCCCGTCCGCCGCGCTTCGTGACGCGCGCCATCTCCGCGACCGCCGCCTCGACGTCGTCGACGTGCTCGAGGAAGCTGGTCGAGCAGCAGAGGTCGACCTCGCCGTCCCCGATTCCGAGCTTCGTCACCGACTCCTGCCGGAAGTCGAGCCGGTCGCGATCGACGCCCGAGGCGTCGCCGACGAAGAGCTTCGCGAGGTCGAAGCGTGTCGCCGCGAGGTGGGCCGCGACCTGCGCGCGCGTGACCGGGTACCACGCCACGACGAGCCGCGGATCGGTCAGCATCCACCCAGCGCAGCGGGCGAGCGCCCGGACCGCCTCGGGCACGTCGGCGACGGAGTCGAGATCGACGCCGATGGCGCGCCGTGCCCCGAGCAGCACGAAGACGAACAGCGTCGAGAGCGGGTTGCGGCCGCCGCATCCGAGCTCGACCACCGTCGCTCCCTCGAACGACGCCGGCGGCGACGGGTCGGCGCCGACGTAGGTCAGGAACCGGGAGGAGGCGTTGCTGCGCGAGAACCGGTTCGACTCGACGTCGACCCTGCGCAGCAGCTCGAGCCCGAGCGCGGCGTAGCCGTCGGCGTCGTGGTCGTAGCGGCCGTCGACCATGTCGATCGCGCCGGCGCGCAGCCGCGCGTGCAGTTCGCCTGCGAGCTGCTTGACCGAGATGCCGGCGAGCGACGGCGCGACGGCGACTACGGCGCGTTCGAGCGCTCCAGGGGGGCCGCTGTTCACTTCGCCCACGCTTCCGACCTCCACGATTCCGCCGGACGATCGCTGGCGGAGCAACCCCGTCACCGCCGCCGGACCCGGATCGTCTCTCCCGTGCACGCGAGGTCCTCGGCCGCCATCGACCGGTAGGGCTCGACGAATCTCGCCCGCATCTCCGCGTCGACCTCCAGGCGCCCCCACTCGCTGACCTGGTGCACCTCGAAGCCGTGACGCTCGAAGATCGGCGGAAACTGGCGCGGGCGGATCCGGTTGCACCCGTAGACGATCGAGTCGGCGGTCCTCTCTTCCAGGAACTTCAGCCTGTGCACCCCTGCGTCCTGGTAGTTGCGATGGTCGATGCCGTCGATGCCGTGGACGCCGCGCCCGCCGCGCCGCGTGACACGCGCCATCTCCGCGACCGCCGCCTCGACGTCGTCGACGTGCTCGAGGAAGGAATGCGAGCAGCAGAGGTCGACCTCACCGTCGCCGAAGCCGAGCCGGGTCACCGGCTCCTGCCGCAGGTCGAGCCGGTCACGGTCGACCCCGCTCGCGTCGCCGGCGAAGAGCTTCGCGAGGTCGAAGCGCGTCGCCGCGAGGTGCGCCGCGACCTGATCGCGCGTGACCGGGATCGCGTTCACGACGAGCCGCGGTTCGGCGAGCATCCACGCCGCGCAGCGGGCGAGCGCGCGGACCGCCTCGGGGACGTCGGCGATGGTGTCGAGATCGACGCCGACGGCGCGACGGGCCCCGAGCAGCACGAACACGAACAGCGTCGAGAGCGGGTTGCGGCCGCCGCAGCCCAGCTCGACGACCGTCTCGCCTTCCGGCGAAGCCGGGTGCAACGGATCGGAGCCGAAGTAGGCTTCGAAGCGGGCAGCGACGTTCTTGCGCGAGAACCGGTTCGGCTCGACGTCGTAGTGCCGTTGCAGTTCGAGGTCGAGGTCGGCGAAGCCATCGGCGTCGACGTCGTAGCGCCCGTCGCTCGCGGCGCCCGTGCCGGCGCGCAAGCGCGCGAGCAGTTCCTGCGCGAGTTGCCGGTTCGTGAAGCTGGCGAGCGTCGGCTCGCGGGTGACGACGGTGCGCAAGAGCCGGCCGTGAGGTACGAGTCCCTCTTCGCCCAAATTGCCGCGCCTCCTGGATTCCGCAGCGCGATCGCCGGCGAACGGGCATCGGCACGGCGGCGGGACCTGCCTCAGGGCCGAAAGTACGGTCACGGCCCCCGCTGCGGAAGGCGGCGCGCCGACGTCGGCGGCGCGCGAAGCGATCGGGAAGAATCGACCGCTCGTCCGCCGCGACTGCAGCCGGCGCCGCGCACCGCGCGAAAGGAGGGATCCGCCCGCGCCAGCTTTACGCGGGGAGCGTGCGGCGCTAGAGAGTCCCCCCCTTCGCGGCGGCCCCACCCGATCCGATGAGAATCGCCCTCCTCTCCTTCGAGTATCCGCCGGAAACCGGTTTCGGCGGGATCGGGACCTACGCCTGGTACCAGGCGCGCGCGCTCGCCAAGCTCGGCCACGAGGTCCACGTCCTGTCCGGCGCGACGGCGCCGACGCCGCTGCGCACCAGCTCGCACGACGGCGTCACCGTCTTCCGCTTCCGCGCCGACGGCCGCGTCATGAAAGGCCTCGCGCGCCTCGACAAGCACCGCCTCTGGTGGACCAAGAACCGCCTCGAGAACGGCTGGTGCATGCACCTCGCCTTCAAGGAGCTGCGGCGCCGCTTCCACTACGACGTGGTCGAGATGCCCGAGTGCGGCGGCGAGGGGCTGCTGCTGAACTGGCTGCAGCGCGCGAAGGTCGTGATGAAGTTCCACTCGCCGGCGCAGCTCATCATGTCGACCTACGACGTGCGCAAGGCCGACGTGCGCGCCTGCTCGTGGGTCGAGAAGATCGGCATCCGCGGTGCCGGCGCCTACACCAGCTGCAGCCGCTTCCTCGCCGACGAGGTGCGCACCAAGATGGGCGTGCGCCGCGAGATCGAGGTGATCGCGAACGGGATCGACCTCGACCTCTTCGACCGTGCCGAGCAGATCGACGCGCGCGCGAAGTTCGGCCTGCCCAAGGACAAGCCGCTCCTCCTCTTCACCGGCCGCATGGAGAAGAGGAAGGGCATCCACCTCTGCCCCGAGATCGTCGAGACGATCCTGAAGAAGCACGACGTCGCCTTCGCCTTCGCCGGCGCCGACCTGTTCGGCTTCATGGAGAAGGAGTTCCTCCCGCGGATCCGCGGGCAGGCGCTCCGGGGCTCCTTCCACTACCTCGGGAAGCTCTCGCTGGCGGAGGTCGGGAGCTGTCTCCGCCAGAGCGACGTCTACTTCATCCCGAGCCTCTGGGAGAACTGCCCCTACTCCTGCCTCGAGGCGATGGCGGCCGGGCGGGCGATCGTGGCGAGCGACGCGGGCGGCCTCCCGGAGCTGATCCGGGACGGCGAGAACGGATTGATCGCGAAGAGCGAAGATGCCCCCGCGTTCGCCCGTCAGATCGAGCGGCTGCTCGAGGACGCGCCGCTGCGCGAGCGGCTCGGGCGTGCGGCGCGCCGCACGGTCGAGGAGCGCTACACCGACGTCGCGATCGCGCAGCGCTCTCTCGATTACTGGACGCGGGCGCTGCGGCTCGGAGGCTGAGATGGGATCGATCTCGATCGAAGGCGATCCCGCCGCCCGGCTCCCGCGCGAGGCCTACGACGCGCAGCGCGCGGCCGGCGCCGGCGCGAAGGCGGTCTGCCACGCGCCGTTCGGCGCGCTGCACGTGCGCGCCGACGCCACCTTCGCCCCCTGCCGCCACGGCCGCGCATCCCTCGGCTCGCCGGGCGACGCGTCGCTCGCCGCCGCCTTCGAGGGCGACGCCGCGCGCGCGCTGCGCGATCGCTTCCTCCATTACGTCGTGCGCCGCGCCGAATGCGGCCCGTGCATCCGCTGCTGGGAGGACGGCGCCGCCGCGCAGAGCCCCGCGGTCGTCGAGTTCGACCGCGCGCTGCCGCCGGTGAACGGCCAGCCGCCGGTCCTGCGCACGATCTCGCTCGACGCGGCGGCGGCGCTGCCCGAGGCGCACGTCGTCGAGCTGCTCGCGCTGCTCCCCGCGCTCGCGCGCGTCGACGTCGTCTGCGCGACCTCGCCGCCGGAGGAGCTCGGGCGGCGGGTCCTCGCGGCGCTCGACGAGCTGCCCGCCGACCACCGCCCCAACGTGCGCCTGATCTCGCGCTCGGCGATCCCCGAGGCGCGCGACCTCGCGCGCTGCGTCCGGGAGGTCGAGGTCGAGCTGCCGCTCGCGGCGGGCGGCCCCACGGCGGCGCAGCGCGCCGCGCTCGCGGAGCTCGTCGCGCACGTCGCCGGGAACGGCGCCGTCCCCGTGATCCGGACCGAGGTCGGCCGCTCCGACTGGCCCGAGCTCAAGGCGTGGCTCGCCGCGGTGCTCGCGTGCGGAGCGCTGCCGACGGTCGCGCCGAAGGGACCCGACGATCCCGACTCGCTCGAGGCGCTCGACTCCGACCTGCTCGCCGCGCTGCACGGCGTCTTCTACCGCTGGAGCGTCGAGCTCGGCGTCGCGTTCGACGACGGCAAGGGGCGCGGTCCGTTCGTCTCGCTCCTGCTGCGCCTGCGCGCCTGGCAGCAGCGCGCCGCCGAGCGGGGCGCCGGCGCCCCATGGAGCGGCCCCGCGCCCGACCACGCGCTGCTGCAGGACGACGTCGAGGCGCGCCGCCTCCTGCAGGACCTGCTGCGCGTCTACCACCACGCCGAGGTCGAGCGCTGGCTCGCGAGCCTCGCGCTCGCGCCGGACTTCGTCGAGTCGGCGCGCGCGCGCTGCGCGCCGCGCCTCGTCGCGCTCTGGCTCGGCTGCGTCTTCGAGCGCGCCGACGCGCGGCCGCTCCTGCGCTCGATCTACGCGGACGCGGTGACCGCCGCGCGCACGATCGCGGCCGACCGCGTGACGCTCGCCGGCGGCGACCTCGCGCGCTGGCACGACGACTGGGTGCGCGCGCTCGAGCTCGAGAAGGAGCCGCGCGGCGCCGCGCCCTTCGTCGTCCCGCCGCCACCCGTGCGCGCGCGGCCGCGCGCGAAGCGGTCCGCGCCGCTCACGGTGATCGTCCCGTCGTACAACCACGAGGCGTACGTCGGCGCGGCGCTCGACAGCGTCCTCGCCCAGTCGGGCGTCGACCTGCGCCTGCTCGTCGTCGACGACGGCTCGAAGGACGCGACGGTCGAGGTCGCGCGCGAGCGGGCGCGCGCCGACCCGCGCGTCACGGTCCGCCGCAACCGCAAGAACCTCGGGCTCGGCGAGAGCCTGTGGAGCGCGCTCCGTTCGGTGCGCACGCCCTACGTCGCCGTCCTCAACTCCGACGACGTGTTCCACCCCGAGCGCTTGGCGAAGTGCCTCGCCGCGCTGCGCCGCACGCCCGAAGCGGCGGTCGCGGCCAGCCTGCTCACGCCGGTCGACGGCGCGGGGCGCCGCTGCACGCTCGCCGACACCTCCCCCATCTTCGACGGCAAGCGCGTCCACGACTGGCTGCGCTGGTACGAGTCCGCCGCGCCACCCGACCTGCGCTCCGACCTCGCCGGCCAGCTGCTGCGCGGCAACTTCCTGATCACGAGCAGCAACCTGGTCGCCCGCCGCGACTGGATGCTCGCGCGCGCGAAGCGCTGGCGCGACCTCGAGTTCTGCGTCGACTGGGAGCTCTTCCTCGCCGCCGCGCAGGAGAACCGGCTGCGCGTCGTCCCCGAGCCGCTGCTCGCCTACCGGCTGCACGCCTCCAACACGGTCTGGTTCGACGACGAGCGCTCGTGGCGCTTCTACGTCGAGTCGCACCGCGTGGTCGCGCGCGCGCTCGAGGCGCTGGCCGCGGGCGGCGGCGGCGCGACGGAGCGCTTCGCCCGCGTGCTCGACGCAGCCGCCGGCCCGCTCGCGCAGAACGGCGACCTCGACTGGGCCGGCGTCTACCTCGGCCTCCTGCTCGAGCGGCTCGGCGTGCCGTCGCGCGCGGTGTGCGGCGCGGCGAGCCGCGACTGCTGGAAGAGGCTCGAGCAGCTGCGCGCGCTGCGGCTGCAGGCGCGCGACGTCTTCCAGCTCCTCGGCGGCGACGCCGCCGCGCTGGTGCGGATGCGCGGCGAGCAGCCCTTCCTGCGCTCCACGCGCAGCCGTCTCGAGGCGGTCGGCGACGAGCTCGGCCGCGTGCGCGGCGAGCTCGAGGTCGCGCTGCGCCACCGCCAGGATGCCGAGCGGCTGTGGCATTCGGCCGAGCTCGACCGCGACCGCGAGGTCGCCGACAAGGCGCGCCTCTACGAGATGATCGGCACGCTCGAAGGCGAGCTCGACCGCGAGCGGCGCGAGGGGGCGCGCAAGGTCGCCGCGGCGGTCGACGACCTGCGCGCGGCCGAGGCGGCGCTCGCGCAGCAGCGCGCGCGCGCGAACGCCGAGATCGGCGCCGAGCACGCGCGCATGGCCGCGCACTTCGAGGAGGACCGCGCCGCGCTGCAGCAGGCGCACGAGCGCAAGGCGGCGGAGCTGCGCGCGCGGATCGAGTCGGAGGAGGCGCGCCTGCAGGAGCTGGCGCGCCGCGGCGAGGAGGAGGCCGCCCGGCTGCGCGCCCTCGTCGACCAGCGCACGCGCGAGCGCGACCTGATGCGGCGCACGCCGGAGTTCCGGGCCGGCGACCTCGTGGTCAACCGGCTGAAGCTCAAGCGGCCGCTGCGCGCGCTCGAGAAGGGGCTGCACCTGGCGAAGGCGGGTGCCGCCGACCTGCGTCTCAAGCTCGAGCGGCGCGGGCGGCACGGCGGCAAGCCGCGCGTCTTCGCGACCGTCTGCTGGAACTTCCCGATCTACTCGCAGACGTTTGTCTACCAGGAGCTGCTGCAGCTCGGGAAGCGCGGCTTCGACCTGCGTCTCGTCTACAGCAAGCTCGACCCGAAGAAGTACCTGCACCGGCAGTTCGAGCCGCTCTGGAAGTGGAAGCGCGCGCTGCACCTCGACCGCGCGGTCCACCTGCGGGAGTACGCGAAGTACCGCGAGCGCTTCCCCGACCGCGTCGAGGAGGTGACGCGCATGCTCTGCGAGGCGTCGGGCCTCTCGCGCGAGCAGGTCGTGAACCACGACAACTTCCTGCAGGGCTTCAGCTACGCGCGCCTCGCCGAGAGCTGGGGGGCCGACTACCTGCACAGCTACTTCTTCTACGACCGCTCGCTCATGTCGCTGATCGCGAGCCAGGTCCTCAAGCTGCCGCGCGGCGTGACCTGCTACGCCGACCACCTCATGAAGGACTACGAGCTCAAGGTCGTGCCGCTCCACCTGCGGACCTGCGACGTGGTGGTCGCGACTTCGCAGCGGATCAAGCGCGAGCTGCTCGAGCTCGCGCCCGACGTCGCCGCCGACAAGATCCTGGTCAAGCCCAACGCGATCGACTGCACGCGCTTCCCGGTGCTGCCGCGGCCGGAGCCGGCCGCCGGCCAGCCCCACCGCCTGGTCGTGACGAGCCGCATCGAGCCGAAGAAGGGGCTGACCTACCTCGCCGACGCGGTGAAGCTCCTGCGCGACGGCGGCCTCGACGTCGAATGCCACGTGGTCGGCGACTCCGACCGCGGCGTGCCGGCGAGCGAGAACTACCGGGCCGAGCTGTGGGAGCGCGTCGAGCGCCACGGCCTGCAGGGCAAGTTCCACCTCGAGGGGCGGCAGGACGAGGAGGGGGTGCGCCGCTTCCTCGCGGCCGGCCACCTCTTCGTCGCGCCCTTCGTCGAGACGGAGAGCGGCGACAAGGACGGCATCCCGACCGCGCTGGTCGAGGCGCTCGCGACCGGCATCCCGGCGGTCGTCACCGACGCCGGCTCGATCCTCGAGGTGATCGACGACGGCGTCGAGGCGCGCGTCGTCGCGCAGCGCGACCCGCGCGCGCTCGCCGACGCGATCCGCGCGCTCCTCCTCGACCCCGCGGCGCGCGTCCGCATGGGCCACGCGGCGGCGCAGCGGGCGCGCGAGCGCTTCGACGTCGCCGTCTGCGAGCCGCTCTTCCACGAGCGGATCCGCGGGATCCTCAGCGCGCGACGTTGAATCCGTCGGCGGTCCACAATCCGCGCTTCGCCACGCGTGCTTCCTCCTCCGCGGCGCGGAAGCGGTCGGCGAGGCGGCCGCCGCCGTACTTCGTGAAGAAGCGCGAGAAGCCCTGCCGCACGAGCTCCTCGTTCACGAGCGCGCCGTCGGCGTGGACGTAGGCGAGGAGGCGGCCGTACTCGTCGCGCTCGGCGACCCCCGGGCGCTCCCATTCGAGCTCGACCCGCTTGCCCGCCGTGAGCGCGATCAGGCACGCGGTGGCGCGCTCGTAGCCGGGCTTCCCGCGCTCGGGCGTGTTCACGCGCAGCAGGCGCACGCGCTCGTCGGGCGTCGGCGAGCCGGGGATGCGGACGTGGAGCGTGTCGCCGTCGACGACGCGCAGCACCTCGTAGGGGCCGGTGCGCGCGCCGCCGCCCGCTTCCGCCGCCGCGGCGGGATCGGCGAACGACGGCCGCAGGCGCCCCCACTGATTGCGCGTGATGTAGAGGCCGACGAGCAGCGCGACGACGACCCCGCCGAGCCCGGTACGTCGCCGCCGAAACGCCCCGCGCATGACCATTTGCGCGCCGATTCCTTCGCGAGCGCGACCTGCGCCGCTCACTTCGCGAGCGTGACCTCGAGGCCGATCTCCGCCTTCAGCAGCTTCGAGACCGGGCAGTTCGCCTTGGCGAGGCCCGCCAGCTCCTTCAGCTTCTCCTCGGTCGCGCCCGGCACCTTCGCCTTCAGCGTGAGCTGGATCTGCGTGATCGCGAAGCCGGCGCCGACCTGCTCGAGCGCCACCTGCGCCGTCGTCTCCATCGACTCGGCGGTGAGCTGGGCCTCCTGCAGGATCTTCGAGAGCGCCATCGTGAAGCAGCCGGCGTGCGCGGCCCCGATCAGCTCCTCGGGGTTGGTGCCGGCCTTCCCTTCGAAGCGGCTCGCGAAGCCGTAGGGATGTTCCTTCAGGGCGCCGCTCTGCGTCGAGATCGCCCCGCGTCCGTCCTTGAGCCCGCCCGACCACTTCGCCGAACCGCTGCGCACGATCTTCATCGCGGGATCTCCTCCGTCGCCCGGACCGCCAACCCCGCCGCCATCATGCCGCGTAGATCGCTTCGAACTCCGCGGCCGACGCGGCGACGGTGCGCACCGGATGGGCGGGGCGGCGCAGCCGCTCCCACAACCCCGGCTCGTCGACGAAGCGCAGCAGCTGCGCCCGCAGATCGGCGGCGTCGTCGGGGCGGAAGGCGAGGCCGTTGCGGCGCCGCTCGAGCCATTCGGCCATCCCGCCGTGGCTGGCGACCACGACCGGGAGCTGCGCGAGCGCCGCCTCGTCGAGCGTGACCGGCGCGTTCTCGTACCAGCGCGACGGCAGCACGAGGACGTCGATCGCGGCGAGCACGTCGGCGATCCGCTCGTGCGCGAAGGGGCCGTGGAAGCGGACGTTCTCCCGCGCGTGGCGCGCGCGCAGCTTGCGCTCGAGCGCGCCGCCGTCCCACGGCGACGTCCCGAACAGGTCGAGCGCGGCGCGGCCGGGCGCGACGCCGCGGAACGCCTCGAGCAGCAGGTCGACCCCCTTCGAGGGGAGCATCGACCCGACGAAGCCGAAGCGGAGCGGCGCTCCCGGCGCCGCTCGTGGAGCGAGCCGCGCGACGAAGCCGTCGTCGACGCCGTTCTCGACGAAGCGCGCCTTCGAGGGCGACAGGCCGAAGCGCGCGTGCTCGTCGAGCACGAACCGCGACGGCGCCGTCACCACGTCCGCGGCGGCGAGCGCCGCGGAGTACTCCTCCATGCGGCGGCGCAGCGCCCGCTTGCCGAGGTTCGCGGCGAGGTAGCCGGGCAGCTCGCGCAGCGCGCGCAGCCCCCGCTCCGCGACGAAGCGCGCGCCCCACTTCGCCCGCTTGCCGGCAATGCAGCGCGCGCAGCGCGAAAGGTCGATGTCGCTGCAGAGGTGGCCGCCCGGCATGAGGCGCTGGCCGCGGGCGCACAGGTACCAGAAGTCGTGGAGCGTGACGACGACGCGCGCGCCGGACCGTTTCGCCGCCTCGACGAGGTCGGACGAGAGGCCGAGCAGGTGGTGCACGTGCACGACGTCGAATCCCTGCGCGAGCTCCTCGTCGAAGAGGCGGCGCACGCGCGGATCGAAGACCGTCGCCCGCAACGAATCGGCGCGCTCCATGGCGGTGCGCACGCGCGTGACGGAGAGCCCGTCCACCGCGGCGCGCGTGACGACGTGCGGCGGGACCGCCGGGTCGCCGCTCGCGGCGAAGGCGGCGACGGCGTGGCCGCGGCGCGCCAGCGCGGCGGCGAGCTGCGCGGCGACCAGCTCGGCGCCGGCCTGCTCGCGCGGCGGCCAGCCGTGCGCGACGAAGAGGATCCGCAGCGGCGTGCTCACGGGCGTCGCCTCACCGGATCTCGCGCACCGTCGCGCCGGCGGGCAGCGCGAGCTCGAAAGCACCAGGGATGACCCCCTCGTTCAGCGCGACGTCGGAGAACTCCATCGAGAAGGTCACGCCGTGGCGGTGGTCCACGAGCTTCGTCTCCGTCGGCAGCCAGAGCGTCCCGAACGGCCGGTACTCGTCGTAGGTCGCGACGATCTGCGCGCGGCCGGCGGCGTCGCGGACCTCGGCCGAGCGCAGCAGCAGCGAGGAGCCGTCGAAGGTGCGCACCAGCAGGTTCCCCGACTCGAGGTCGTCGGCGACGACCAGCGCGCGACGCGTGCGCTCGACCCGTTCGCCCGCGACCCGCTCCTGCCACGGCGAACGCGGAGTCGCGTCCACCGGCGGCAGTTCGAACGCCATGAGCGAGGCGCGGAACGTCCCCGGGTCGAGCGCGCGCAGGAAGGTGGACGCGCGCGCGTCGCCGGACTTCCCGTCGGTTTCTTCCGAGGCGGCGGCGGGCGGGCCGCTGTCCGGGGTCCGCCGCCAGAGCACGCGGTCGGCGAACCAGTAGAGCTCGAGCCGCTCCGGCGTGACGACCAGGTCGAAGACGTCCTGCAGCATCTTGGACGTGCGCAGCCGCATGCGGTCGGGCGGAGCGATCAGGAGCGCCCCCTCGAGCGCGCCGTGGAAGTCGGCCGTCTCGACGGAGAGCGAGACCTGGGCGGCGAGGTCGGCCACCGCGTGCGCCTGCTCCCTCACGAAGGCGCGCGCCGCCGCGGCGTCGAGGTCGGAGTGGTCGGGCGGCGGCGGGAGGCTCCTGCAGCCGGCGAGAGCGACCGCGACGAGCGTCGCGTGGCGGAAGCGAAACGCGTCGGCGCGCTCAGCCACGCGCGATCCCGAGCTCCCGCGCCATCCAGTCGGCGGTCGTGCGCAGCCCCTCGGCGAGGCGCGTGCGCGGCGCGAAGCCGAGCGCGCGCGCGGCGGACGAGTCGAGCACGCGCCGCTTCGCCCCGTCCGGCTTGGTCGGATCGAAGCGGATCGCGCCGCGGAAGCCGGCCGCTTCGGCGGCGAGCCGCGCGAGGTCGGCGATCGCCACCTCCTCGCCGCTGCCGAGGTTGAGCGGCGCGCCGCCCGGATCACGCTCGGCGGCGAGGAGGAGCCCCTCGGCCGCGTCGCGCACGAAGAGGAACTCGCGCGTCGGCGTGCCGCTGCCCCACGCCACGATCTCCTCCGCCTGCGCCGCGCGCGCCTCGAGGCAGCGGCGCAGCAGCGCGGTCGCGACGTGCGAGCGCGCCTCGTCCAAGTGGTCGCCCGGCCCGTAGAGGTTCGCGAGGATCGCGTGGCTCACGGAGAGGCCGTACTCCTTCGCGTACGCCTCGCCCTGCACGAAGAGCAGCCGCTTCGCGTGGCCGTAGGGGGCCGTCTCCGGCGCCGGCGCCCCGCTCCAGAGGCTCGCCGGCGCGACCGGCAGCGGCGCGTCGGCCGGGTACTCGCACGTGGTGCCGGCGACGACGACGCGCCGCACGTGCGCGAGGCGGCACGCCTCGAGCAGCTCCGCCCCCATCACGACGTTGCGGTAGACGAAGGCGCCGGGGTGGGCGACGTTCGCCGCGATCCCGCCGATCGAGCCGGCGACGTGCAGCACGACGGTCGGCTGCTCGCTCGCGAAGAAGGCGCGTACGGTCGCGCGCTCCATGAGGTCGAGCTCGGCGTGCTTCGGCGCGAGCAGCGCCGCGGGCCGCCGCGCGCGCAGCGCGTCGACGAGGTGGCGGCCGAGGAAGCCGCCCGCTCCGGTCACGAGCACGCGCTCGCGCGCCCAGTCGCGCACGAGGCCGGGCGCGGGCTCGCCGCTCACGCGCCGCCCGCCTTCGGTGCCGACGGAGGCTTCGCCTCCGGCTCATCGTGATCCCAGTACCACGCAAGCGTTCGCGCCAGTCCCTCGTCGAGCGACGTCTTCGCCGCGAAGCCGAGCGCGCGCAGCTTGCGCGTGTCGGCGCAGCGGCGGACCGGCGCGCCGGCCGGCGCCGGACCGGCGCGCGGCACGACTTCGAGCCCGCGCAGCGTCCCGAGGCGTCGCGCCAGCTCGGCGATCGCGATCTCCTCCTCGGTCCCGACGTGGTAGGTCGCACCCGGCTCGCCCTTCGCCTCCAGCAGCGCGATCGCCTCGGCGGCGTCGTCGACCCAACAGAAGGCGCGCGTCTCCTTCCCGGTCCCCTGCAGCTCGATCTCGACCTTCGGCTTCGCCGCGGCCGCGCGCGCCGCCGCGTCGCGGATCTTGTGGACGAGGTTGGGGATCACGTGCTCGAAGCCCATGGCGGGACCGTAGACGTTGTGCGGCCGGAAGACGATCGCGCCGGTCGCCTGGCCGCGCAGGTAGTTGCGGGTGATGAGCTCGCCCGCGAGCTTGCCGCCGCTGTAGCTGAAGCGCGGGTTGGACGGATCGGGGACGACGCAGCGCACGTCCTCCGGCGTCGGGATCGTCGGCGGGTCGTGGTAGACCTCGCCCGAGGAGGCGAAGAGGAAGCGGCGCGCCTTCGCCTCGCGCGCGGCGATCACTGCGGCGAGCGTCCCGCGCAGCGCGACGTCGAGGACGCGCTCGGGCTGCTCGTAGAAGAAGCGCGTGCCGTTCACGGCGGCGAGGTGGAAGACGGTCGCGCAGCCGCGCGCCGCCCGCTTCACGAGCGCCTCGTCACGCACGTCGCCGTCGATCGCCTCGAACTTCCCGCGCAGGTCGGCGAGCCGGTCGGGGCCGCCGCGCGAGTGGTCGTCGAGGACGCGGACCGTGCGGCCGCTCGCGACCAGGCGGCGCACCAGCGCCGCGCCGAGGAAGCCGGCGCCGCCGGTGACGAGCGCGACGTCGCCGCTCCCGCTCACGCGCGCGTCCCGACGTCGCGGACGCGGTAGGCCATGCGCCCGCGCGCCGTGCAGTTCCAGAGGTCGACGACCAGCGCGTGCGGCTCCGCCTTCGGCAGCACGTCGCGCGCGAACTCGTCGTGGTTCACGGCGACGAAGACGACGTCGGCGCCGCGCAGCGCGTCGGCGAGCGGCCAGTTGCGGACGGTGCCGCCGTCCTCGCGCGCGGAGGGGAGCTCGCCGGCGAGGTGGGGCTCGCAGACGCGCACCTCGCGCGGCACCTCGCGCTGGATCAGCCGCACGAGCTTGGGCGCGAGCGAGTCGCGCAGGTCGTCGGCGCCGCGCTTGAACGTGTAGCCCAGCACGGCGACGGTCCGGCCGGCGAGCGGCCCGTGCGCGAGCGCCGCCTCGACCAGGAAGCGCGGCACGTACTCGTTCACCTTCCACGCCGAGAGCAGCAGGTCGGGATAGGGCACGAACTCGTTGATCATCCCGAAGTCCTTGCGCAGGCAGGTGCCGGCGGTGAGACCCGGGGCCGCGATGATCCCGCGCGGGTACTTGTGGTTGGCGAGGTGGAGCACCTCGTGGATGTTCGCGCCGAAGTGGGCGGCGACCATCGCGAGCTGGTTGCTCACGGCGAAGTAGACGTAGCGCGAGATGTTGTTGAAGAGCTTGGCGAGCTCGGCGCCGGTGAAGTCGGTGTCGAGCAGCTCCGTGCCGAGCGGCGCGAAGAGCTCGCGGGCGCGCGCGCGGCTCTTCGCGTCCTGCGTGCCGACGATCTGCGGCAGCGACTGGAGCTCCTCGCGCGCCTTCCCCTCGGCGATCCGCTCGGGGCAGAACGCCAGCAGGAAGCCGTCGCCGAGCTTGCGCCCGGTGCGCGCTTCGACGGTCCGCCGCACGTACTCGGTCGTGCCGGGCGCGATGGTGGAGCGCAGCACGAGCAGGGCGTCGGGCTTCAGCCGCGGGACCACGTGGTCGAGCACGTCCTGCACCTGGCGCAGGTCGGTCTCGATGTGCTCGCGCAGCGGCGTGCCGACCGTGACGATCACCGCGTCGGCGGCCGCGATCGCGTCGAAGGCTTCGCTCACGAGGAGGCCGCGCGCGGCGAGGAGCTCGTCGAAGCCCGGCTCCTGGAACGGCATGGCGTGGCGGCGGATCGCAGCGAGCAGCGCCGGGTCGCGGTCGATGCCGACCACCTCGAACCCCGCCTCCTGCAGCGCGAGCGCGAGCGGCAGCCCGACCCGGCCGATGCCGACGACGCAGACCCTGCGAAGCGCGGCGCTCATGTCATCCGTTCAGCCGGTTGGCGGCGTTCAACGCGGCGACCTTGTAGCACTCGGCGAGCGTCGGGTAGTTGAAGACGGTCCGCAGGAAGTAGTCGAGCCCGCCGCCGAGCCCGAGCACCGCCTGGCCGACGTGGATCAGCTCGGTCGCGCCCGTCCCGATGCAGTGCGCGCCGAGCAGGCGGCGGTCCTCGCGGTGGAAGAGCATCTTCAAGAGCCCCGAGTCGTCGCCCAGGATCTGGCCGCGCGCGGTGTCGCGGTAGCGCCCGACGCCGGCCTCGTAGGGGATCTTCTGCGCGGTCAGCTCCTGCTCGGTCATGCCGACCATCGACGCCTCGGGGATCGCGTAGATGCCGATCGGGAAGTGCGACGCCATCGGGCGCGCGTCGGCGCCGAAGGCGTGGCACGCCGAGAGGCGCCCCTGCTCCATCGACGTGGCGGCGAGCGCCGGCTGGCCGATCACGTCGCCCGCCGCGTAGATGTTCGCGGTCGAGGTCTGGAAGTGCTCGTCGACCTTGATGCGGCCGCGGTCGTCGACCGCGACGCCGGCCGCCTCGAGCCCGAGCTCGGCGGTCGCGCCGATGCGGCCGATGCTGAAGAAGGCGACGTCGGGCGAGACGACCTTCCCCGACTCGAGCTTCACGACGGCGTGGAGGCGCGGCTCCTGCGCGACCTCGACCGACAGCACCGTCTCGCCGAGGCGGAACACGACGCCGCGGTCGCGCATCTGGTGCATGAGCTCGTCGACGATCTCGCGGTCGAGGAAGTCGAGCGGGCGGTCGCGCCGCTCGATCACCGTCACCGCGGTGCCGAGCGCGCCGAACATCGAGGCGTACTCCATCCCGATCACGCCGCCGCCGATCACCGTGAGCGAGCGCGGCAGGTCGGACATCGCGAGGATCTCGTCGCTGTCGACGATGGTCGCGCCGTCGTGGGTGCCGCCGGGCGGAGGCGCCGGCCGCGTGCCGACCGCGACGAGGACGTAGCGCGACGTGACGCGCCGCTCGCCGCCGGGGCCTCGGATCTGGAGGGTGTGGGCGTCGACGAACGACGCGGTGCCGGACGCCACCTCGACGCCGTTGCGGCGCAGCTGGTCCTCGATGATGCGAACCTCGCGGGCGAGGACGTCGGCGACGCGGCTCTTCAGCTGGACGAACGAGGCGCCGCTGCGCGTCCCGGAGGAGGCGCCGGTCGCGATGCCGAACTGGCCGGCGCGCTCGAGGCCGAGGAACCAGAGGACCGCCTCGCGGAAGGTCTTGCTCGGGATCGTCCCGAAACCGAGGGATTCGCCGCCGATCCGCGTCCGCCGCTCGACCACGAGCGCCCGCTTGCGCAGCTTCGCCGCCGCCACGGCGCCGCGCTGGCCGGCCGGGCCGCTGCCGATGCAGACGAGGTCGTAGTCGTACTGCGCCGCCATCGCCGCCTTCTCCCACGCAGGTCGCGACAACGTAGCGTCGGGGCGCGGGATCCGGCTACCATCCGCGCCTCATGAGACTGCACCAGATCGGGGACCTGGCGCTCAAGGGTCTCGCTCACGGCGCCTGGAAGGTCGCGGCGGTCGTCAATCGCCGGATGGCGGAGGGCCGCTTCCAGCCGAAGTGGGCCCCCGCGCCGCTGCTGAAGAGCCGCGAGAAGAGCCGGCCCCCGCTCGGCACGCCGCGCACCACCGACTCGCTCTGCCCGCAATGCGTGTTCGAGACGCGGGAGAAGGTGCTGGCCGGCGACCTCACGCCGCAGCAGCTGATCGCCCTCAACCCCGGCGAGGTGAAGGCGCGCATCTTCGAGGAGGGCGGCGCGGTCTGGATGGAGAAGACCTGTCCGCGCCACGGCACTGTGCGCGACCGCATGGCGACCGACGCGGCGTTCTTCCGCCGCATGGAGCGCCTCTTCCCCGGCCGCGACTTCGGGATGGTGAAGGACCGGCTCCATTCGCACGGGAACTCGAGCATCAAGTACGGGCGCGGTGCGGTCCTCACGGTCGACCTGACCAACCGCTGCAACATGATGTGCGACCCGTGCTTCATGGACGCGAACCAGGTCGGGTTCGTGCACGAGATGACGTTCGAGGACGTGAAGAAGATCCTCGACGACGCCACTACCGTCACGCCGCGGCGCCAGCTCTCGGTCCAGTTCAGCGGCGGCGAGCCGACGCTCTCCCCCTTCTTCCTCGAGGCGGTCGCCTACTCGAAGAAGGTCGGCTTCGACTTCGTGCAGGCGGCGAGCAACGGGATCCGCTTCGCGCAGGACCCGGCGTTCTGCCGGGCGTCGAAGGAGGCGGGGCTGCGCTTCGTCTACCTGCAGTTCGACGCCGCCACCAACGAGGAGATGGCGCACCGCGGCGTCGGCAACCTCTTCGAGGTGAAGCAGCTGGCGATCGACAACCTCCACGCCGCCGGCGTCACCGTCGCGCTGGTCGTCACGGTGGTGAACACGGTCAACAACCAGGCGCTGAAGGGGATCTTCGACTTCACGCTGAAGAACATCCACGCGATCCACACCATCAGCTTCCAGCCGGTGAGCTTCACCGGCCGCGACGAGCACATCCCCGACGAGCAGCGGCAGCGCTGGCGCTACACGCTCTCCGACCTCGCCGCCGACTTCAGCAAGCAGACCGGGCTCACCAAGCCGGTCGACGACTGGTACCCGCTCTCCTCGACCGGGACGCTCTCCGACCTCGCCGACCTCGCGAAGGGGCCGGGCGCCGACTGGGGCAGCGTGAAATGCGGCTGCCATCCCAACTGCGGGATCGGGACCTACGTGATGGTCGACATGGCCACCAAGGAGTGCACGGCGGTCCCGCGCTTCATCGACCTCGAGCGCTTCCTCGACGACGTCACGCAGATCAACGATTGGGCGCGCAGCCGCAAGTGGACCGCGCTCCTCACCGGCCTCTCGCTGCTGCGGAACTTCAACCCGTTCGGCGCGCCGCGGGGCATGCGGTTCCTCGACCTGATCCGCCAGATCGACTCGCACAGCGGCGGCAGCCTCGGCATCTCGAAGTCGAAGAAGTTCCGCTGGGGGCTGCTCACCGTCGCCGGCATGTGGTTCCAGGACGTCTTCAACTACGACTTCCGCCGCACCGAGATGTGCATCATCCCCTACGCGACGCAGGCGGGAGAGATCAGCTTCTGCGCCTACAACACCGGCATCGGCTGGCGCAAGATCGTCGAGAAGATGCACGGCGTGAAGCTGAAGGACTGGTACCGCGAGAAGGGGCGCCACGAGGTCTACGCCAAGCAGAAGGAGGTCGACCTCACCGCCGCCGGGACCGAGAAAGCGCGCGCCGAGGCGAAGCACTTCGAGCAGGTGATCCCGCGCTCCGGGCCGCTGCTGCCGGTGGTCGCGCCGACCGCGCCGCCCAAGCCGGGCGCGCCGGCGCCCTCCGAAGACAGCGTCGCGGCAGGCGCGTGATGGCGGCCGGCGGCGAGGCGACCGGCCGCGCCCCGCGCGACGACCTGCGCGACGCGCTGCGCGCCGAGCTCTGCCGCCTGATCTTCGGCGAGCTCGTGCCCGAATCCGAGCTCTCCGACGACGACGACCTCCTGGCCGTCGGCCTCGACTCGATGGGGATCCTGAAGACGGTCGCGTGGCTCGAGAAGCGGCTCGGCAAGCCGTTCCCCGACGGCGCGGTGAAGCCCGAGAACTTCCAGTCGCTGCGCAAGCTCCTCGCGTTCGTCGCGACGGTGTGAGCGAGAGCGCGCCGCGTTTCGCGGCGCCGGGGCGGCCCGGTCAGAAGCCGAGCAGCAGCTTCAGCCCCGCGGTGAACGAGATCCCCTTCGACGCGCCGGCGTCGAGCTCGAGCGCCTGCAGGTGGACCGCGACGCCGCAGAGCGCCGGGTCGTTCGGGAGCGAGCCGCTCAGGCTTTCGCCGGCCGCGTGGATCAGCAGCGGGATCCACAGCAGCGGCGCGACGAGCAGCGTCCCGCCCTTCGGCGTGAGGACGTTCGCCTCGGCGAGGCCGATCAGCACGAGCCCCGGCGTGTTCGCGCCGAGCGAGTTCGAGATCGTGACGGTGAGGTTCGCGCCGAGGACCGGGTCGCCGCTCTCGACGAGCGTCGGGATGCCGAGCGTGCCGGGCCAGCCGGCGCCGTAGCTCGACGCGATCGCGACGCAGCGGTTGCGGACGAAGACGTCGGACACCCCGTTCGAGTCGCCCGCCACCAGGTCGTCGGCCGAGCTCGCGAACGCGACGAGCTCGCCGTCCGCGGAGAGGCCCGGCATGACGCTGCCGCCGTCGCCTTCGGAACCGGAGGAGTCGACGCTCACGCGCGTCGTCGTCGCCCTCTTCCGGTCGCGGACGAAGACGTCCTGGACGCCGTTCGAATCGCCGGCGACGAGGTTGTCGGCCGAGGAGTAGAAGGCGACGAAGCGCCCGTCGGCGGAGGGGCCGAGGAGGCACGAGACGCTCACGCCGTCGGCCTCCGTCCCCGCGGAGTCGATGCTCACGCGCTCGGTCGCGCCCGAGGCGCGGTCGTGGACGAAGACGTCGGAGGCCACGTTCGTGTCGCCGGCGACGAGGTTCGTCGCGTTGCTCGTGAACGAGACGACGTTGCCGTCGGCGGAGATCCCCGGGTCGCTGCTGCTCGAGTTCGCCTGGGCGCCCGAGGAGTCGACGCTCGCGCGCGTCGTCGTCCCGGTGCTCCGGTCGCGGACGAAGATGTCGGTGTTGCCGTTCGAATCGCCGGCGACGAGGTTGGTGGCGTAGCTCGTGAACGCGACGACCTGCCCGTCGGCGGAGACCGCGGATTGGTAGCTGGCGTCGTTGGCCTGCAGTCCGGCCGAGTCGAGGCTCACGCGCGTCGTCTTCGCGGAGAGCCGGTCGTACGCGAAGAGGTCGGCCGCGCCGTTCGTGTCGCTGCCGACGAGGTTGGTCGCGTAGCTGAAGTAGACGACGGTCGACCCGTCGGCGGAGACCATCGGATAGCCGCTGGCGCTGTTCGCCTGCGCCCCGTTCGAGCGGACGCTGACGCGCGTCGTGACGCCGTTGCCCTCGTCGAAGATCCCGTTCCCGTCCGGGTCGCGGTCGTGGAGGAAGACGTCGTACGTGTTGTTCGTGTCGCCGGCGACGAGGTTGTTCGACATGCTCAGGAAGGCGACGAACCGCCCGTCGCCGGAGAGCGACGGGTTGGTGCTGTCGCGATCGCCCTCTACGCCCGCGGAGTCGACGCTGACGCGCACGATGCCGCCGGTCGAGAGATCCTTCACGAAGACGTCGATCGAACCGTTCTTGTCGCCCGACACGAGATTCGACGCGAGGCTCTCGAAGGCGACCCACCGGTCGTCGGCGGAGAGCGCGGGAGACTCGCCGATCCAGGTGCAGCCGCTCCAGTTGTTCGATTCCCCGTTCGACGCGTCGACGCTCGCGCGCACGGTCGACTGAGCCGGGGCGGTCGCAGGAGTCGCGAGCAGGAGAAGCAGCGCGGCCGCGGGAGCCGTGAAACGGTGGATCGTGGGCATGGAGGCCTCGGTTCCGTGGCTGTCGGGTCTTTCGAGAACCGACCTTTTAACGGAACCGGCGCGTTTCGGCGCGGGTCGGCCCGATCAGCGCGTCACGGCTGCTCCGCGTCCGCGTCCACTTCGGCCTGCGACGGCGCGTGCCCCTCCTCGGTGCGTACGAACGTCTGCTCCTTGTAGGCCATCGCGACGAAGATGTAGACGATGCCGCCGATGCCCATCACGATGACGAAGAAATAGAAGTAGTCGGGCCCGACCAGCTTGTAGGTCGCCACCTTCGCCTTCACCGCGTCGAACGTGCCGGTCGTGGGGACGGCGGCGCGCTCCACGACGTCCATCAGCCGGACGCGCGAGTTCGCGGCGTCGATCTGGGCGACGAGGAAGGTGCCCGCCAGCGCCTTCGGCTTGCCGTCGGCGGTCTTCAGGCCGGCGCCGGTCGCGTCGGCGAGCACGATCCCGGACTCGCCGGTGACGTCGATCTTCTGGCCGGTGACGAACTCCTTCGCCTCGTCGAGCGTGATCCACGTCTCGGCGCCCGTCTCGATGCGCGTCGCGTGCAGCGGCTTGACCATCGCCTCGTTCACGGCGGCGATGCCGAGGTTGCCGACCGAGACCGCCACCAGGTAGAGCGCCATGATGAAGCTCTTCATCTTGAGCGGCGCCTGCTTGTAGGAGAACTCGAGCGCGGTGATCGAGACGAGGATCTCCGACGCGGTGAGCACGACGTAGGCGAGGATCTGCCACCAGAGGCTCACCGTGTGGCCTTCCTGGATGCGCCGCTCGATCCACGCGACGATCAGGAACGACGACGCGATCACGAACAGTCCCATGCCGATCTTGCGCAGCGGCGTGACGGTGAAGAACTTCCCGAGCAGCGGATAGATGACGAACTGGAACAGCGGGATCATCGCCAGGATGAACAGCCCGTTCACGACCTGGATCTGCGCCGGCAGGATCTTGATGCCGAAGCCGAGGTTCTTGTCCATCAGCGACGACTGCGCCTGGAGCGTCCAGGTGTTGCCGTTGCCCTGGTCCCACAGCATCCAGAACATCGCGACGAAGAAGTAGATGACGATGAGGCGCAGGACCAGCTTGACGCCGTCCTTGCTGACGATCTCCTTCAGCCACGCCTTGCCGGCCGGCGGGACGTGCGCGTAACGGGAGCGACCGGCGACGAAGACGATCGTCGCGAGCATCATCATCGCGGCCGGGATCCCGAACGCCCATTCGGGCCCTTCGGGCAGCCACTTCCAACTCTCGCGCTTCGCGACCGGCGTCAGCATGACCGGGCAGAAGTAGATCGAGATCGACGAGCCGGCGTTGATCGCGAAATAGAACCACTGGAACGCCTTCTCGATCAGGTGCTTGTTCTTCGCGGAGAACTGGTCGCCGACGTTGGTCGACACGCACGGCTTGATGCCGCCGGTGCCCAGCGCGACGAAGAAGAGGCTCGCGGCGATCGCCGCCGGCGTGCTCCCGAACGCCGCCAGCGCGACGCAGCCCGCCGCGTAGAGGATCGAGAAGACGAGGATCGTCTTGAACTTGCCCCAGAAGACGTCGGAGATGATCGCGCCGATCAGCGGGAAGAAGTAGGCGCCCGACTTGAAGTACGACTGCCACGACGCCGCATTCGCCTCGGTGAACTGCAGGTTGTTGGCGAGGTAGACGGTCAGGATCGAGTTGATCCCGTAGAAGCAGAACCGCTCGGCGAACTCGTTGGTGACGATGTACGGGATGCCTTTCGGCATCCGGTTGTCGACGGCGGGTTCGCTCATCTCGGATGGCTCCACGGCTCACGCGGGATCGGACGGGCCCGGGACGCGGGGCGCGTTGATACCGTGGAATCTTCACCAAGACCAGCGAACGATCGCGGGAGCGCGATGATCCATCTCGAAGGCAGGCAGGCGATCGAGGCGGCGCTCGCGGTCGGGCGGCGGCGCATCGAGGCGATCCTGGTCAAGGAGGGAGCGGACGAGGAGAAGCTCGCCTCGCTGCTGACCGCCGCGAAGCGCAGGGCCGTCGTCGTCCGGCGCGTCGGCGCCGCGGAGTTCGACGGCGTCGCGCACGGCGCGAGTCACGGCGGCGTGGCGGCGCGCTGCGACCCGCTGCCGACGACGAGCGAGCCCGAGCTGCTCGCCCTGCTCGACGGCCGGACCGCCCCGCCGCTGCTGCTCCTGCTCGAGGGGATCTCGGACGACCGCAACCTCGGCTTCACCCTGCGCTCGGCCGAGGCGCTCGGCGCGACCGCGGTGCTCCTGAAGAAGCACGTCCTCGACTTCGACGAGACCGAGGTCTCGCGCACGTCGTCGGGCGCGTTCGAGCGGCTGCCCCTCGTCCGCTTCGACGGGGAGTCGGGCCTCCTGCGCGAGCTCGATCGCCGCGGCTGCGCGTTCGTGGCCTGCATCGGCCGCGCGGAGCGGACCATCTACGACGTCGACCTGCGCGGCCCCGTGGTCCTGTGCGTCGGCGGCGAGAAACGCGGCCTCTCCGCCGCAATCCGCCGCGGGTGCACGACATTCGCGCGCATCCCGATGGCGGCGGCGACGACCTCGCTGTCGATGTCGCACGCCGCCGCCGTGATCCTGGCGGAGGCGGCGCGTCAGCGCCGCGCGCTCACTTCTTGATCGTTCCGCCGACCTGCTGCTCGGCGTACTTCTTCCAGTCCTCGTTGATCGTGTTGAACACGTCCTTGCCGGTGACGCCGAAGATCTCCTCCGACCGCTTGCGCCACTGCTGGACGAACGTGTTCGGCGTCGCCGCGTAGCTGAGGCAGGCGCGCAGCCAGCGCTGACCCTTCTCGCCCTGCGACTTCGCGATGAAGCAGAAGAGGCTGAACGACTTGGCGACATCCTCGTCCTCGAACGAGGCGATCTCCTTCAGCGCCAGAGCGTCGATCGGCATGCCCTTGTCGAGCGCGAGGCGGTGGTAGAGGTCGGCGGTGCCCTTCAGGAGCTCGTCGGTCTGCTCCCCCTCGGGGACGATCTTCTTGGCGTATTCGAGGTCCCTCAGGTCGATGCACTTGACGGTGTTGCGGCCGAGGTATTCGAGCGAGAGCCAGTTGCCGACGCCCTCGTTGAGCCACGGACACGGATCGTTCGGACGGTCCTGGTTGTAGTGGACGGCGACCATGTCGTGGCCGAGGTTGTGGGCGACGATCCCGTCGAGGTCGCCCTGCTCGCCGATGCGCCAGTAGTGGATGTGCACCGGCGGCTTCGCGCGGCGCGCGGCTCCGCCGGGAAGTTTCTCGGTCTTCTCCGCCTTCGGCCCGGTGTCCCAGGCGATGCCGTAGTAGGCCGACGTGAACTTCTTGTGCGACGGGATGTCGTCGGGACCGAAGTACCACTCCGAGAGCATGTCGTCGGTGAAGTAGTCCTTGAAGTCCTCCGACACGTACGGGTCGACGAAGGTGATGCGGAAGCCGTCGAGGAGCGTCTCGGCCAGCTCGAGCAGCCCCTTCACGCGCTCGTCGCCGATCTCCTCCTTGTAGACGAAGCGGAAGTGCGTGCTCTCCTGCACGTGGAAGACGATCGAGTCGCCGTACGCGTCCTTGCCCGCCTTCGTGAGCCCCTCGGGCGTCGGGACCATCTTGATCGAGGCCTTGGCGTTGACGAGGCGCTGCTCCTTCGCGTCCTTCTGCGCCTTGTTCTCCTTCTCGATCTCCTTGGCGTACTTGTCACCGGCCTTGGTGTAGATCGTCTCGCCGAGCCACGACTTGAGCCGCTCCATGCCCTGGATCAGCAGCGCCTGCTTGCGATTCCAGTCGGGCGACCCCTTGGCGGCCGAGTCGCGCGTCTTGCGCATCTCGTCGATCGCCGCCAGGCGCTTCATGTACTCCTGCGAGAGCCCCCAGAGGCTCTGGTCCTTCATGTAGTAACCGAAGAGCTTCACGTCCTGGCTCTGGACGCGGATCGACGTCTTGCCGCCGGCCGACGACTTCTCCCCCTTCACGACCTTGTAGGGGCACGACTTGGGGTTCTCGATGTCGGGGACCCAAAGCTCGAAGACGCCAGGATGGCCGGGGGTGTTCGGCGGGAGCTCGATCTTCCCGCCTTCCTCCTTGAGGCCGCTCTTCGCCTCGCCGATCAGCCAGTCCTCGCCTTCGAGGTTGACGACTCCGATCTTGAACGACTTGTAAAGCTTCGGTTCCTTGAGGGAGAACTTCATGATCTGCGCGGGAGACGAGGGGGCGAACGCGAACAGCGCGGCGAAGGCGGCGTAGACGGCGAGCGGACGCATGCGGACGGGCTCCTGGAAGGGCCGGCGCGGGCCTTTGGGGGGGCGCGCATGATAGATGGGAGCACCGACTCCCTGCGAGAGTCCAAGGTCCGACGTATCATCCCGCGCCGCCATTGCCCCGCCTGCCCGCGGATCTTCTGGTGCTACCCCCAGGGGAGAAGAAACCGATGGCCGCACTTCGCGCCGTCCTGTCGCTCGCCGTCGTCACGCTCCTCGCCGCGCCCGCTCCCGCGCAGGAGCTGCTGAGCGACGCGAAGCTCGGCATCAAGCTCAAGGCGCCGGACGGCTTCACGAAGGTGCCGCTGCAGCCGGGCGAAGAGTGGATCGTCGCGCGCTGGATCTCCGACCGCGCCTACTTCCAGAACGACAAGAGCGGCTTCTCCGTCGACCACAAGCCCGAGCTCAACGTCATCGCCTTCCCGTCGGAAAAGGTGAAACAGAAGGTCGTCGAGGAGAAGAGCGGCACCGGCGAGCAGTCGCGGACGACGATCATCTTCAAGAACCCCTACAAGGACTACCGCGACTACTTGAAGCAGACCTACCACGACGGCGGGTACTACGTCGCGAAGGAGGACAAGGCCGAGGTCGACGGGGTCGCGGCTGAGGTGCTCGAGATCAGGGTCGAGAAGCTGACCTTCGGCGGCCCGCGCAAGATCGTCACGTGGATCTTCAAGGGCGACGACGCCGACTTCGCCGTCCAGTTCGAGATGGTCGAGAACGCCTGGACCAAGCTCAAGGGCGAGGTCACGTCGTGCATGCGCTCGTTCCGGCGCATCGCCAAGGATGGCGGTGGGTCGTCGGGCCCCGCCCCGACCACGCACGACCCGCACGAGAGGACCTCCGATCTCTCGCCCGCGCAGCGCGCCGCGCGCCGCCGCGACTCGGAGAAGCAGTCGCAGGCGAAGTTCACCAAGAACCTCACCGAGGGGTGGACCGCCAAGAAGTACGGGCGCGTCTTCATCCTGAGTCACGTCGACGAGAAGTACGCCGCGAGGATCGCGGAGAACGCGAACGCGGTGCTCGACTACCTCGACTCGAATCTCGGCTACGTCGGGCCGGGCGAGTACGTGCGCGCGCCGGTGATCCGCATCTGCAAGGACTGGGACGAACTGCGCGTCTACGACAAGGGCGGCGGCGGCGGCGCCGAGATCATCGTCACCGTCAACGGCGAGATCCCCGAGTTCGAGTTCGACCGCGAGATCGTGACCTACAAGGACACGAACGGGAACCGCAGCGGCGACACGACCCTCTCCCGCGTCTGCTCGCACTGGCTGCGCGAGCACGACGACGACGTCTACCGCGAGATGCCGATCTGGCTGCGCATCGGGATCACGCGTGCGTTCGCCCGATCGCGCTCGAAGGGCGGCAAGCTCGAGTTCTACAACGACCCCGACGAACGCCAGGGCATCAGCCAGCAGGTGCACGCGGGCAAGCTCTCGAAGATCCGGGACCTCGTGAAGATGGATCCCGAGGCGCTCTGGAACGACCGCAACCGCTGGGACGAGTGCGCCGCGACCACGCGCTTCCTGCTGACCGGCCCGAAGAAGGCGAAGGACGCGCTCACGGCCTACATGGGCGCCGTCGACAAGATCGCGCGCAAGGACGAGGAGGAGCGCAAGAAGGCCGCGAAGTCCCCGAGCGGGGAGTCGCGCCCGAAGACCGTCGAGGAGGAGGACGCGAAGTTCAAGGAGGCCAACACCAAGGATCGCGACTCCGAGAAGGTCCACCTCCAGGAGGTCTACGCCGCCGCGTTCGGCACGTGGGGCGACTCCGACTGGAAGTCGTTCCAGTCGGCGTACGAGAAGAGCTTCGACTGAGGCCGCGGCGATGAATCTCCGCTCGCTCGCGCGCCCCGTCCTCCCGCTCACCATCCTCCCGCTCGCCGTCGCCGCCTTCGCCGCCGCGCCGTTCCGCGCCGACACGCTCTGTCTGAAGGACGGGCGCATCATCGAGGGCAAGCCGCTGACGCGCGAAGGGGAGTCGATCCGCATCAAGTTCGAGAACGGCGAAGTCGTCGTCCCGAAGGAGATGGTGCTCGACGTCCTGATCGACTCGGAGGCGGCCGATGCCGCGAAGGGCGCGGCGATCGCGAAGCGCATCGCGGAGCGCAAGGCGTACATCGAGCAGGTGAAGCTGCTCGGCGAGTGGCGCAACCGCAAGAAGGAGTCGACCGCCCACTTCGACTTCGAGTCGACGGTGCCGCCGCACATCTTCACCGGCTACCGCGACCTGATGGAGGCGTACTTCACCGACTTCGCGAAGAAGTGGAAGGTCTCGATCCCCAAGGGCAGCAAGCTGACCGTCTGCTTCTACGGCCGCGAGGACGAGTTCCACCAGGTCGGCGGCGTGTCGCGCGGCGTGCTTGGGTACTTCAAGCCGTGGACGCCCTACGAACTCAACATCTACTACGACCGCAGCGACCCGGCGCTGTCCGAGGACGTGATGTTCCACGAAGCGAACCACTACTTGCAAAAGCTGTTGAACGTCTCGTTCGACATGCCCCACTTCCCGGGCGAGTCGCTCGCCGAGTACTACGGCGCGAGTCACTGGGACGCGAAGACCAAGAAGCTCTCCATCGGCCTGATCCAGGAGGGGCGCCTCGCCGAGGTCCAGAACGACGTCGCCGGCGGGAACATGTTCCCGCTCGAGAAGATGCTGAACGGGGCGACCGACCGTTCGATGTACGAGCACTACACGTGGGGCTGGTCGTTCGTCCACTTCCTGATGAACCGCGACAAGTACGCCGCGAAGTTCCAGCGCTTCGTGTCGACGCTCGCGAACGGCAAGGACGTGAAGCGCGGGCCCCCGTCCGGCAACGACAACGTCTCCGGGGTCGAATCGGAAGAGGTCGTGCGCGTCTTCATGAAGTGCCTCGAGCTCAAGGACAAGGCGGCCCTCGCCGCGCTCGAGAAGGAGTGGCACGCGTACGTGAAGAACGACCTCAAGACCGACTCCCTGCGCGGCGTCGAGATGGCCGGCCTGCAGGTCGCCATGGGATCGTTCCCGGCGCGGCCGCTGCGCGCGACGAAGCTCCTCAAGGCGGCGGTCGAGAAGGGCAGCCGGAACCCGCAGATCTACGCGCGGCTCGCCGACCTCGTCGAGTCGGGCGAAGGCGGGGACAAGGCCGACCCGAAGGCCGCCATCGACCTCCTGAAGAAGTCGATCGACCTCGACCCGCTCGCCGCCGACACCTACGCCGACCTCGGCCGCCTCTACCAGCGCGAAGGGAAGAAGGAGGAGGGGAAGAAGCTCCTGCTGCTCGCGCGCGAGCTCGACCCCGACAATCCGTGGCTCGAATGGACGCTGCGCGACCGGTGAGCGCGCGTCAGATCGGGCGCCGCACCGGCCTCCCCGCCTTCGCCGCGAGCTCGAGCCCTTTCTCCAGGATCGGATCGCGGCCGCCCGCCCATGGCCCCGCGTGGCGCACCGGCACGGTCGGCTCGACGCCGACCCCCTCGAGCGAGCTGCCGTCCGACACCGGCACTTCCATCATCCCGACCTCGAGGTAGAGCCCGCCCGGCAGCGGCATGAAGCCGGCCCCCAGCACCGCGCCCTCGGTCTTCTCGCCGACCAGGTCGCCGAGCTTCTCGCGGCGGATGTTCCAGCTCAGGATCTCCTTCGCGCTGCGCGTGCGGTCGTCGATGAGGAAGACGACCGGCTTGGTCCAGCGCACCGTGCCGCTCCCCTTCGTCCGGAACGGCGCGAGGAGGCCCGGGATCTCGTCGGCGAAGCCGCCGCGGCCGCGCAGGTCGACGACCAGCGCGTCGCAGCCGGCGAGCTCGCCGGCGAGGGCCTCGCGCACGAACCTCCCGGCGCCGCGCGCCACCATCCACAGGTGCAGCACGCCGATCCGCCGGCCGCCGCGCTCCACCACACGGACACTGCGCCGGCCCGCCTCGAGGCCCGAGGTCGGCACGGCGTCGAGCGCGACCGCGCGCGTCGGCCCGTTCCGCTTCGAGCGCACCAGCAGGTCGACCGACGTCACGCTCGGCCGCAGGAAGAAGAGGCGCGTGCGGTCGCTCGCCGGGTCGTAGCCGGCGTCGACGAGCGCGTCGCTCGCGAGCGCATCGTCGAAGTCGATCTCGACGATCTCGTCGCCGAGGACGAGCCCGGCCTCCTCCGCCGGCCCGCCCTCGTGCAGCGCGCGCACGAAGAGCTGCCCCGGCCGCATCTCCTCCAGCATCAGGCCGAAGGAGGGCGACGGGCGGCCCTGCAGCTCGGACATCATCTGTTCGTAGACCTCGGGGTCGAGCACGGCCGTGTGCGACGCGCCGACCTCGACGAGCATCGCGTTCAGCACCGCTCGCAGCGGCTCGCCCGGCTCGGCTTCGTCGGCCCGCGGGCGCCACTTCTCGCGCAGCTCGTCCCAGTCGACGTCGGTGCGCGCGCGGTTGTGCGGGACGTTGCGCACGTACTTCAGGCAGGCGTCGAAGGTCTTCAGCGTCTCGGCGCTGCGCGCCGGCGCGGACGTCGGGAACACGCCGACGACGGCGGCGGCGAGCGGCAGGGCGCGCAGGAAGCGGGAGAGGGACGCCATGGGAGCTCCGGTCGGTGGAACGCCCCTACGATCGGGAGTCACCGATGTTCGCAACTTCCCGGATCGAAGACGACGTCGCGCCGCTCCGAGTCGGCCTGCTCGTACCCGAGCTCGAGCATCCGCTTCGCCTTCTCCGGATCGACCGGCTCCGCGGGGTCGCGCGGGAGCCCGCGTCCGCCGAAGCCGCGCCGCTCGAACTCCGCGACGACCTGCGCGCGCAGCGCCTCGGCCGCTTCCTTGTCGCGATCCCAGACGTTGCGCAGCTCGAGCGGATCGGCGACCACGTCGTAGAGCTCGGCGCAGTCGACGAAGTAGCCGGGGTCGTCGGGGACGAAGAAGTAGGGCGGCTTCTTCGGGTGGGCGCCGCGCGGGTTGAAGACGAAGCGGCGCTCGGCGGTGCGCGCGCCGAGGATCAGGTCCTGCCACTCCGACCAGGCGACGGCGCGCGGCGCGCCGGCCTTCTCCTCGCGCAGCAGCGCCGCGAAGGAGACGCCGTCGCTCTCCGCCGGCGGCGGCGCGCCGAGCCAGTCGAGCAGCGTCGGCATGACGTCGACGTTCTGGATCAGGGCGTCGCAGCGGCCGGCGCGCACGCCCGGCCCCTTCACGATCAAGGGGATGTGCAGCACCGGCTCGTGCACCGAATTGCCGTGGAACCAGAAGGCGTTGTGCTGGCCGAGCTCCTCGCCGTGGTCGGCGGTGACGATCACGAGCGTCTCGCCGGCGAGCCCCGCCTTCTCGAGCGCGGCGACCATCCGGCCGATCCGCTCGTCAGTTGCGCGTATGCCGCCGTCGTAGAGCGCGACCAGGTACTTCGCGTCGGCCGCGTCGAGCGGCGCACGCGCGACCATGCGCGCGTTCATCACAGGCTCGACGTGCTGCTGGAACCAGCGCTCGCTCGCCTCGGGCGACGCGGCGCCGGCCGGCAGGCGCAGCGCGCCGCCATAGTCGCCGGCAAAAACGGTGTCGTACGGCGGCGGCGGCGTGTAGGGCTGGTGGACGTCGAAGAAGTGGACCCACGCGAAGAAGGGCTTCTCCGCGTCCTTGCGCGCCGCCACGAAGCTCGTGAACGCCTGCTCCGCCGCCTCGTCGCAGCGCGAGTAGGCCCACTCCTTGTGCCGCGCCATCGCGTCGAAGACGTGGTCGGGCGGGATGCCGAGCGTCGCGCGGCCGTTGCGGCTGCCGGGCAGGAAGCCGACGAACGCGCGCGCGTCCCAGCCCGCCGCCATCAGCTCCTGCGCGAGCGAGCGCGTCCCCTCGTGGAACGGCACGCCGTTGTCCAGCACGCCGTGGCGCGACGGGTAGAGCCCGGTCATGAGCGAGCCGAGCGAGGGCGCCGTCTGGCCGCGCGCGGTCGAGCAGCGCGTGAAGTCGAGGCCGGCGCGCGCGAGCGCGTCGATGTGCGGCGAGACCGGCTCCGCGTAGGGCGCGTAGCCGTGGCAGCCGAGATGGTCCGCACGTAGCGTGTCGATCGAGACGATCAGCACGTTCACGCGCCGCTTCGCCGCGTCGCACTCGACCGAGGCGACCGCCGCCGCGCCGAGCAGCGCCGCTCGCAGGAGACCCTTCATCGTTCCGGCCATCCTATCGGCGCGGTCGCGGGCGCTCCGGTTCGGCGGCGCCGACCGCTTCCTGCTCCTGGTCGATCGCGAGCTGCGGCGCGCCGGCGCGACCGGCTTCCACGGGGCGCTCGGGGTCGAGCTCGAGGGCCGGCTCGACCGGCCGCGGCTCGCGCGCGCGTTCGACCGGCTGCGGCGCGCGCATCCGCGGATCTCCGCACGGCTCGTGCCCGCGTCGCCGCTGCGCGACTGGAGGCTCGAGCCCGACCGCGGCGGGCTCGCGCGCGAGGCGCTGGCGTGGGCGAACCTGCGCACCGTCGCCGGCGCGGGCGGCGGGCCGGCCGCGGCGGCGTTCGATCTCGCGCCGTTCGTGGCGGAGCGCGCGGCCGCCCCGCTCGACCCGACGCGCGACCCCCTGGTCGACCTCGCGGTGCGCGAGCTCGACGGACCGCGCACGCAGCTGGTCCTGCGGCTGTGGCACCCGATCGTGGACGAGCGCGGCGCCGAGCTGCTCCTGCGCGAGCTCTCGGCCCTGGACGAGGAGCCGACGGCGGCGACGGCCGGCGACGAGCCGCTCCCGTGCGGCGACCTGACCTTCGCCGAGCGGCGCGCCGCCTTCCGCCGCGCGCGCCGGCGCCTCGACGAGCTCACGCCCGCGCCGCCGCTGCGCCTCCCGGCCGGCGCGGCGGACGGCGCCGCCGCACGCTGGACCTTCGAGCGCACGCGCCTCGACGCCGCCGCGACCACCGCCTGGCTCGCGCGCGCCGAGGCGCGCTACGGGCTGCGCGGCGAGGGGCTCGCGCAGCTCGGCGCGGCGGCGCGCGCGCTCGCCGACGGCGCGCCCGACGCGGCGTTCGTCGCGCTGCCGCTCACGATCCAGCGGCGCGCCCCGCGGGCCCGCGCCCCCGTCGCGAGCAACGCGCTCTCGTTCCACTGGCACGCGTTCGCGGCCGGCGCGACGCGCGACGAGGCGCGCTTCGCCGCGCAGCTGCTCGCCAGCGCGCGCGCGCGCGTCGCCGCGGACGAGGAGCGCGACGCCGTGATCCTCATGGAGCAGGCGCGCCGCATGCCGCTCGCGATCTACCGCCGCGAGCTCCTGCGCCGCGACGGGAGCGCGCGCTTCACGGCCGCGCTCTCGACGCTGGGCGAGCTGCTCGGCGGCGCGCGCGAGCTGTTCGGGCTTCCGCTCGTCGACGCGCACGCCGTCACGACCTTCCCGTCGCCGCCGGGCCTCGGCCTGGTCTTCTCGCGCGCGGCCGGACGGCTCTCTTTCACGACCGTTTCATGGAGCCGGGACGTGGCGTCGGGAGCGGCGGCGGCGCTCCATCGACGCATCGCCGCAGGGCTCGCGGCCGATCGACGCGCGGGTGCGGAAGACCAGATCGTGGATCGCCCTCAGAGGCCCGAGGGGTCTTCCTGACACGACGGTCCGTGCGGTCGCACCTACCATGGCTTCGCAGTCGGTCGCGAGGATGCACTGCGATGGCGACTCCGGTTCCAGGTTCGGGTTCTCCCGACGCATCGATCGACCAGATCCCCGTCATCGTCTGGGAGGTCGAGGTCGCGACCTGGCGCTTCCTCTACGTGAGCGCCTACGCCGAGACGCTGCTCGGCTTCCCGACCGACCGCTGGCTCGCCGACCCCGAGTTCTTCTGGAACCAGATCCATCCCGACGAGCGCGAGGCGACGCGCAAGTCGTGCGTCGAGGCGACGATGCGCGGCGAGGACCACTCGCTCGAGTACCGCATGCGCACGGCGGACGGGCGCACGGTGTGGATCCGCGACCACGTGCGCGTCTGGCCGGCCGCGGACGGAGGGCCGCCGCGTCTGGTCGGCGTGATGGTCGACATGACCGAGGAGCGGCGCACCCAGATCGAGCGCGAGTCGATCGGCCAGGTGTCGCGCCTCCTGATCGAGGCGGCCTCGATCGCCGAGATCTACCGCGAGCTGCCGCGCCTCCTCGTCCGCTGCACCGGCTTCCCCATCGTCGGGATCGTGCTGGGCCGGAAGGGCGACGCCGACCTCTGGTGCGTCGGAGCGGCGCTGGCGGAAGGGTTGAGCCCCGAGCAGGCGCCCGGCCTGCACGCGCCGGTGCACCTGCCGTTCGCGCAGACCGTGAGCAGCGAGGCGATCGTGAAGGGCGTCTCGGTCGTGGTGCACGACGCGGCGCGCACGCGGCCGGTCGCCCATCCGTACATGCACGGGATGGTCTACGACACGATCGTCTCGGTCCCGCTCATGAACGGCGAGGTCGCGATCGGGGCGATCTCGTTCGTCTCGCGCGAACGGACGAACGTCGAGCCGTCGACGCTGCGCACGCTCGAGATCATCGCGAGCCTGCTCGCGCACCAGATGCAACGCCACGAGTCGCTGCGCGCGCTGCGCGTGCGCGAGCAGGCGCTCGAGGCGGTCGACCAGGCGGTCGTCATCACCGACCAGCTCCAGCCGGGCAAGCCGGTCGTCTACGCCAGCCCGGCGTTCGAGCGGCTGCTCGGCCGCGCGCCGGGCTCGGAGATCCTGCCCGCCGAGTTCGTGCACGCCTCCGCCGATCCCGCCGCGGTCGCGGAGTTCCGGGTGGCGGTCGCGGAGGAGCGCCCGATCCGCAGCGAGCTCGATCTCGTCCGCGGCGACCGCGTCCCGCTGCGCGCCGCGATCCTCTTCGCGCCGGTGCGCGACGACGGCAGCCGCGTGACGCACCACGTCGCGACGTTCGAGGACGTGACGGCGCAGCGCCGCCTCGAGCAGGAGCTGGCGCGCGCGCAGCGGATCGAGGCGCTCGGCCGCCTCGCCGGCGGCATCGCGCACGACTTCAACAACCTGCTGACCGTCGTGGTCGGCTACGGCGACCAGCTCCTGAAGCAGTTCCCCGCCGACGACGCCCGCCGCGCCGACGTCGACGAGATCCGCAAGGCGGGCGAACGCGGCGCGCGCCTCACGCGGCAGCTGCTCGCCTTCAGCCGGCGGCAGTCGGCGCCGGCGCAGGTGCTCGACCTGAACGAGGTGCTGCGCGACATGCAGCCGATGTTCGAGCGGCTGCTGCGCGAGGACGTGCACCTCGTCATCGAGCTCGTCGAGGGCGCGGCGCTCATCAGCGCCGACCGCGGCCAGATCGAGCAGGTCGTGATGAACCTCGTGCTGAACGCGCGGGACGCCATGCCGCGCGGCGGGCCGCTCCGCATCGTCACGCGCCGCCGCGCGCGCGGCGAGGCTTCCTCGCTCGAGCGGACGATCGAGCTCGCGATCGGCGACTCGGGGCTCGGCATGGACCCCTCGACGCAGGAGCGCATGTTCGACCCGTTCTTCACCACCAAGGAGACCGGGACCGGGCTCGGGCTCGCGACCGTCTACGGCATCGTCACGCAGGTCGGCGGCACGATCGAGATCGAGAGCGCGCCCGACCAGGGCACGCTCGTCACGGTGCGGCTGCCCGAGGCCGACCCGGCCGCCGCGACCGCCGTCGCGCCGGTGCGCCCGGCGCGGCGCGGCGCGGGCGGGGAGACGATCCTGCTGGTCGAGGACGACCCGCTGGTACGCCGCGTGAGTCGCGACGGCCTCGAGCGCGCCGGCTTCCGCGTCGTGGTCGCGAACCGCGGCGACGAGGCGCTCGCCACGCTGAACGGCGGGCGCCACCGCATCGACCTGGTCGCGACCGACATCGTGATGCCGGGCATGAGCGGCATCGAGCTGGCGCACCGCCTCGCGCGATCGCGGCCGGGGACGCGCTTCGTCTTCATGACCGGCTTCGCCGACCCGGCGCTCGCCGCGCGCCGGCCGGTCGGGAGCGTCGTCCTGCAGAAGCCGTTCGGCATCGACGACCTGGTGGCGGCGATCCGCAACGCGCTCGACGCGCCGCCGCCCGAGCCGCAGATGGCCAACGGCACGGCGTGAGGCGCCGCGGGCGGGCAGCGGAAGCGCGCCGCGCAGCGCGGGTCGGCTAGAGTCGCGCGCCGACATGAGGATCCAGGACCAGTACGGCTCGCCCGACGAGCGCTACAGCTACAAGAGCGCGCTCGTCGACGCGCTGCGCGCCGGGAGCCGCGAGCTCTCGAGCGGCCGCATCACGGTCCGTCTCGCGGAGAAGCTCGGCTTCTGCTGGGGCGTCGATCGCGCGGTCGCCATGGTCTGGGACGCGATCCGCCGCCATGCCACGCCCTCGGGCGACGCGCCCGCCCGCCGCCTCTGGCTCCTGAACCAGATCATCCACAACCCGAAGGTGAACGAGGACTTCCTGAAGAACGGCGTCCGCTTCGTCTTCGGGAAGTTCGCCGAGCCGGGCGGGTTCGAGCGCGTGCAGCGCGGCGACGTCGTGATCATCCCGGCCTTCTCCGCGGAGGTGGAGCACCTCGAGCGCATGCGCGCGATCGGCTGCGAGGTGGTCGACACCACCTGCCCGTGGGTCGAGAAGCCGCACCGCCGCGTCCTCAAGTACATCGAGGACCGCTTCACGACGCTGATCCACGGCCAGCCCGGCCACGACGAGACGCGCGCGACCTGCAGCCTGGTCGACAGCAAGGGCGGGCGCTGGATCGTGCTGCGCGACATGAGCGACGCCGACGCGCTGTGCGCGTGGCTGCGCGGCGAAAAGACGCTCGCGGAGTTCCGCTCCGCGTTCGGCGGCGCGTGGTCGGCCGGCTTCGATCCGGAGAAGGACCTCGAGCGCGTCGGCATGGTGAACCAGACGACGATGCTCGCCAGCGAGTCGCGCGAGATCGCCGAGCGCGTCGCCGCGGCCGTCAAGGCGCGCGACTCCAAACCCTCGGCGATCAGCTGCGCGGAATCGACCGCGGCATGCTCAGGTGCCGCAACCGCGTCAGCTGCATCGCCGTCGCCCAGCCGATTCAGAGATTTTGACACGATCTGCCCCGCGACGCAGGACAACCAGGACGCGGTGATCGAGCTGACCCAGTCGACCCTCCCCGACGTCTTCGTCGTGATCGGCGGCTACGACTCCTCCAACACTGCCAACCTCCTGCGCGCCGCGCGCGCGAAGCGCGGCACCTTCCACGTCCAGGACCCCGCCTCGATCGAGCCCGCGCAGATCCGCCACCGCGACCCGAAGTCCGGCCGCGAGGTCACGACGCGCGACTGGCTCCCCGCCGGCCCCGTCGTCGTCGGCGTGAGCGCGGGCGCGTCGACCCCCGACACCGAGCTCGCCGAGGTCGTGCGGCGCCTGTGCGCGGCGGCAGGGGCGCCGCTCGCGAAGTACGAGTCCGTGGGGACGGACACTCCACGGCAAGCGTAATCCTCCGATGGCGCGAAAGTCATCGCCGATCTGGCGAAACTGGGAGGTCGAGACGACGCCGCACTTCTCGAAACGGATGGCCGATCGAGAATTCACGGAGTCCGACGTTCGAGAGATGCTGAAGCGCGCGACTCACTGGGACCGAGACGTGGTGGAAGGGCGCTGGATCCTGAAGTCGAAGATTGGACGGACGAATTGGGAGATGATCGTCGAACCAGATCGCAGCTCGAAGCGATTGGTGTTGATCACCGCCTACCGTCCGGAGGTGGATTGAAATGAGTGGTGCGTATCTCGAAGTGACCTACCGGAAGGGCCGCGCGATCGCGGCCTATTACTACTTGCCGAGGCCGGAGGGCGAGAAGGTCGCGAAGACGGCTCGTGTCGAGTCGGGCATGCTCGTGGACTATTCGAAGGCCGGGCGCCCCATCGGAATCGAGATCACCGCCCCGTCCGAAACAAGCCCGCAAGCCATCAATCGAATCCTCAAGAAGCTCGGGTTCCCCAGCCTGAGAAGCGAAGAGCTGGCGCCGCTCCAAGCAGCCTGACGGAACGCCGCATGCCGAGTGCGACGATCAAGTTGTTCCTCGCCCATGGTGATGCCAAGCGGCTGCGTACCGACGTGCTTCAGCGATGAACGGGCAATCGAGCGGGGCGCGATTGCCCGAATCCGATCGAGAGGACATGGAGATCTTCCTCGAGAAGATCCACCAACTGCTTCCCGTATTGGGTTCGGACACGCTGACTCCGATCGGAGCGGTCGTACACGGTGGTTCGGCGAACGGCCTGCTCGCATGGAAGACCCAAGACGGACGGACGCTGAAAGACCTGGAGGCGGGAGTTCGCGAGTCTCCAGGATCTTGAGCGAGACGATCGATGACGATTGATCCCGGACTCGCGGACCGAGGTCGCGCGCTGGCCTGGCGCGCCGCAGCCGCGATGCGAGCTCGGCGGTGACGCGCGTCCCGGTCTCCGCCTGCCTCGCGGCCCTGATCCTCGGGCTTCTGCTCGTCGGCGTCGTGAGCGGGACGCCGCTCCGCCACGCGCTGCAGGCCGCGCCGGCGCTCGCGCTCCTCGCCGTTCGCGCGCGCACGCGGACATGGAGCTCGTACGCGGCGCTCGCGGTTTTCGCCTTCTGGCTCGCGATCATGAGCCTGATCTGGATGTACCTCCTCGGCATCGCCCGGATCGTCACGGGTCATTTCAGCCGCGTCGAGATCGCGCTGACGCTCGCGATCGGCGGCGCGGCGGCGACCGGGATCGTCGCGGCGCTCCGGGTCCGCGAGCCGTCGTCGTGGCCGGCGCGCGGCGCGGCGTTCGTCGTGGCGGCGGCGCTGCAGGTCGGCGCGACGTGGCTCAGCGTGCAACCTGCGTTCGCGACGCGCTGACTCGTCGCTACGCCGACCGGCGCGCCGCGACCTGGAAGTGCCCCGCGAGCCCGAAGTACGCGCGATCGCCGTGGACGCGCTCTTCCGCCGCGACCAGGTCGCGCATCTGGCGCGGGTCTTCGAGCCAATTCTCGTTGCTGCGTTGCACCAGGCAGGTCTTCGCAATCATCGACGCGACCTCGAAACCGGCGCGGCGCAGCAGCGATGCGAGCTCGTCGGGCTCGAACATCTTCATCCCGAAGCGTTCCTCGGATCGCTCCCCGCGCCAGCGCGTGCGCCCCGTCTTCACCAGATCGAGCGCCGCGTCGGGCGACTTCTCGTTCAGCAGCGAGCGCACCCCCGCGACGCGCGAATCGACCGAGAGCACCACCGCGCCGCCGGGCTTCACGACGCGCGCCAGCTCCGCGAGCGCGCGCGCCGGCTCCTCGCAGAACGAGAGCGGATCGCCCTGTCCGGTCGCGAAGTCGAGCGACGCGCTCTCGATCTCCCCCATCTGCTCCATGCCCGTCTGCACGTAGCGGACGGTCAGGCCGCGCGCGCCCTCGCGTTCGACGGCGGCGCGCGCCTCCTCGAGCATCTTCCCGCTCGGGTCGAGGAAGGTGACGGCGCAGCCCGCCTTCAAGAGGCGCGTCCCGAACCAGCCGGTGCCGCAGCCGAGGTCGGCGGCGGACGCGGGGCGCCGCTCCGGGATGTAGGGCTTGAGATGGCGCCACGAGACGTCGCGATAGAAACGCCAGTAGGGCGTGTCGTAGACGACGTCGTACTTGCCCGCGACGCGGTCGTGGTACTTGCGATTGCCGTCACGCACCATGGGGCGGCGGATGATAGGCGCGCGCTATCGTCGCGCCGCCCCGCTCCGGCAGGGATCCGTCGATGACTTCGTTCGCGCTGTCCGTCGTCCTCGCGTGCACGGCTCCCGTCCCGGGAACGCCGGCGCCGCGGCCTGCGCCGACGCCTGCGATCGAAGCCGCCGTCGACCGCCGCGTCGAGCTCCTCACGCTGGTCGCGCGCCTCGCCGACTTCGAGGAGTTCAACATGGCGAACGCGAGCTCGCCCTACGCGCGCGCCGCCGACGCGTGGTTCCGCGAGTTCCGCGGCCACGCCGCCGTGCAGCGGCTGCGCGAGCTGCGCCGCACGCGCGGCGTGAGCTACGACGCGATCGCGTCGCTCGCGGTCCACGTCGAGGACTCGGTCGGGCTCGAGGAGAGGGTCGCGTTCGACCTCCCGCCCGAGCGGCTCGACGCGCGCTGGGGCCTCGAGGGGGCGCGCGCGCTGCTCGCCGACCTGCGCGACTTCGTGCAGGTCGCGAAGAGCGAGGAGTTCTTCGACAGCCAGCAGGAGCGCTTCGACGCCGCCTCCGTGCGGCTGCGCGCGGTGATCGAGAAGAGCCAGGCGCTGCCGTGGTTCGACCGCGTCTTCGGCGAGCGGCGCGGCGCGCGCTACTGCGCGATCCCTGGATTCCTCTGCGGCGGCGGCAATTACGGTGTCGGCATCCGCTTCCCGCCGAAGAAGGACGGCGGTCCGTCCGACGAGCCCGAGGAGATCCTGCCGGTCTTCGGCTGCTCGAGCTTCGACGCCGACGGAATCCCGGTCTTCGGCGCCGAGATGGGCGGGCTCGTGATCCACGAGCTCTGCCACTCCTACACCAACGTACTCGTCGACCAGATCGCGGCGCAGCTCGAGAAGCCGGCCGGCGCCCTCTTCGCGACCTGCGCCGACGCGATGCGCCGCCAGGCCTACGCCGACTGGAAGACGATGAGCTACGAGTCACTGGTGCGCGCCTGCGTCGTGCGCTGCCGGACGGTGACCGAGAGTGAAGCCGCTGGCAAGAAGCAGCGCGACGAAGAGGTCGCGCGCGGCTTCGCCTGGGTCCCCGCGCTCGCCGACGAGATCGGCCGCTTCGAGGCCGACCGCAAGCAGTGGCCGACCTTCGCCGACTTCCTGCCGCAGGTGGTCGCCTGCTTCGAACGCGCAGCGGAGCGCGCGAAGGAGGCGGACGCGAAGGCTCCCCACCTCGTCACGATGGCGCCCGCGAACGGGAGCCGCGACCTCGCGGCGGGCGACGGCGAGCTCGTCTTCACCTTCGACCGCGCGATGCGCACCGACTCCTATTCGGTCATGGGCGAGCCCGCGAAGACGCCGAAGGCGCGCGGCAAGCCGACGTGGGACGCGAGCGGGAAGGTGTTCACGCTCCCGGTCCGCTTCGAAGCGGGGACGAGCTACCGCTTCCGGCTCAACTCCGAAACGCGCCAGGGCTTCCAGAGCCGCGACGGCGTCGCGCTCGCGCCGGTCGAGATCACGCTCGCGACGCAGTGAGCGAGGCGGCCGCGCGCCGCGCGCCGGCACCCGCCTCCGCGGGCGCCGCCCCCATCGGGATCGTCAGAACAGCGGCTTGAACGCGTCCGCCGTCATGTCGTTCAGGAGCTGGTGCCAGAGGTGGTTCTTGTCCCGCTCGACGTCGCGGACCATCCTGCGCATCTCCTCCAGCACGGGCGGCTCGCCCTCGTCGTAGACGTCGCCCTGCAGGAGCTTCAGCACGTCGAGGCGGTAGCGCGGGTCGACGATGAAGTAGGTGAAGAGGACGTTCAGCCGGTAGTAGACCGAGATGAAGCTGTACCAGTGGTTGGTGCCGCGCCGGATCGTGGTCTCGAACTCCTCGAACGAGCCCTTGGACGTGTCGCCCGACTGCAGCGCTTTCAGGAGGTCGCGGCTCGCGAAGCGCGAGCTGTTGAGCGCGATGCTGACGCCGGTCGAGAAGATCGGGTCGACGAAGCGGCCGGCGTCGCCCACCATCAACCAGCCGTCGCCGCAGATCTGCTTCATCGCGTAGCTGTAGTCGCCCTCGGCGGTGAACGGCCGCATCTGCTCGGCGCGCTTCAGGTTCTCCGCGAGGTCGGGGCGCGTGGCGACGGCCTCCCAGAAGAGCGCCTCGCGCGACTCCCTGGTCTTCGCGAAGTTCTTCTTCTGCGTCACGACGCCGATGCTCGTCACGTCCTCCGTGATCGGGATCTGCCAGAGCCAGGTGTTCGCGGCCGGCAGGAAGTGGATGAAGATGTAGTCCTTCTGCTCGGCGCGCTTCGCCCAGACCTTGCGGTCGTAGCCGCGGAACCAGGTGTGGACCGCGAACTGGTCGAAGACCGGGTCGCGCACGCGCAGGCCGAGCTGGTTGCCGAGCAGGGTCTTGCGGCCGCTCGCGTCGACGACGATGCGGGCCGACAGGGACTCCGTCTTCGCCGGGCCGCTCGCGCCGAAGCCGTAATGCACGCGCGGCCACGCGTCCTTCGCGAACTCGACGTGCTTCACGCCGACGCCCTCGCTCACCGACGCGCCGAGGCGGTGGGCATGTTGCAGCAGCTCGTTGTCGAACTCGCCGCGGTCGACGTGGTAGGTGTAGTCCTGCCCGACGCCGGGCTGCGCGCGCTCGTCGAAGCGGATGATCGCCTCGGTCTCCTCGAGCCCCTCCCATTTCACGTCGTAGACCTTGACGCCGGTCGCGGTCCACGCCGCGCCGAACTTCCGCGGGAAGCGGCGCCTCTCCATCACCTTCAGGAAGTCGAGGTCCTGGAAGACGCGCGTCGAGGAGGGGACGAGCGACTCGCCGACGTGCGGCCGCGGGAAGAGCTCGCCCTCGAAGACGTGCGCCTTCACGCCTGCTTTCGCGAGGTAGGCCGCCATGCTCGAGCCGGCCGGTCCGCCGCCGATGATCGCGACGTCGACGTCGGGCGTGCCGCGGTCCCGGGTGTTCAAGGTCGCGCCTCCGTCCTTTGAAACGGGAGCCGCGCGACAACTCGGCGCCGGCGCGCGGCGAAGCGCGGGATTGTACGGCCGGTCAGCGCGACGGCGGCAGCGGCGCGAGCGAGCGCCAGGGTTCTTCGCCCGACACGTCGATCAGCGGCGGACCCTGGCACGCGGCCGGCGACAGGATCGCGAGGAAGGTCGCCGGCTTCGGAAAGACGTTGTAGCTGCCGTGCACCTCGTTGGTCGGCACGTGCACGAGCGTGCCCGCCGTGATCACGCGCCGCTCGCGACCGACGAACTGCTCGAGCCGGCCGTCGACGAGGTAGAGCACCTCCTCGAATTCGGGATGGCGGTGGAACGCGTGGCACTTGCCGGCCGGCATGGTCACGCGCACCACCTGGAGCTGCTTCGCGTCGGTGAGCCCCGGCCGGCAGAGCCACTCGTGCGGACCCCACGGCAGCTGCTCGAGGACGCATTCGCGATCGGTCACGAAGCGGAGGAACTCGCAGGCGCACATCAGCGCCCTCCCGCCCCGGCCGCGCCCGACTTGCTCGCGAGGAATTCGAGCAGCGCGCGCAGATCGGCCTCGCCGAGCGACTCGAGCCCTTCCGGCATGAGCGAGCGCGAAAGCGCGCGCAGCTCGTGGACCTCTTCTCGCGGAATGACGTGCTTGACGGCGGTCGCGTCGAGCAGCTCGATCGCGGTGCGCGACTCCCCGATCAGGCGGCCGCTCAGGCTGTCGCCGTTGTTCAGCGTGACGTCGTAGGCGCGATAGGTCCCCTCGACCGAGCGGTTGGGGTCGAGGATCTCGAGCAGCAGGTCGCGCCGACCGCGCGCGCCGATGTTGGAGAGATCGGGGCCGACCGCCCCGCCCTTGCCGTCCAGGAGGTGGCACTTGGCGCACTGCTCGGCGAAGACCACGGCGCCGCGTGCCGCGTCACCCGGCCGATCGGCGAGCGGCAACCATTCATCGAGCAGCTTCTGGCGATCGGCGGACGGCACGCGGCCGCTGCGCGCGGCCACCTCGGCGGCGAGCTTCGCGACCTCGCCGTCGCCGCTCGCGAGCAGCCGGTCGAGGACGTCGGCCGCGAGCACGCGCTTGTCGAGCTTTCCGGCGAGCACGTCCTGCAGCAGGCGGCGCTGCCACGCCGGCCGCCGGATCGCGCTCTCGACCGCGATCGGGAGCACCTGCGGCGTCAGCTGCGGGAGCTTCGACACCAGCGCCGCGCCGGCGCCGTCCTGGCCGCTTTCGCCGAGCGCGCGCGCCAGCGACTTCGCGAGCTCCGGATCGGCGAGCGGCGTCAGGCCGGCGGCGACACGCGCGATCGAGTCATCGCTGGGCGCGAGCGCGAGGAGGCGGCGCGCCGCCGCGGCGCGCGCGTCGGCCGCCGCGTTCTCGTCGGCGAGCGTGGCGCGCAGCTCGTCGGTCAGCGCGGCGAGCTCGGCCGGGAAGGTCGCGAGCGTGCCAGCGCGCTCGGCGAAGACGAGCAGTGCGGCGCGAGCCGCGGGATCGAGCTGCGCCGGCAGCGCCTTCCAGGCGGCGAGCTCCGCGCCTTCGAAGTGCGCGACGCGCGGCCGCGGCCAGCCCGCGGCGAAGCCCTCGAGCAGCGCGACGGCCACGTCGGCCGCGGCGGCGCCGGTCTTCGGCAGCAGCGCCAGCGCCGCGTCGGGCGAGCCGCGCGCGACCGAAGCGGCGATCGCATGCACCGCCCGCCCCCTCGGCGGCAGCGCACGCACCAGCGTGAGCTCGACGTCGTCGTAATACGCGGCGCCGCGCGCGAACCCCCAGCCGCCGAGCAGCGCGTTGATCGTGAGCTGCTCGTGGCGGCCCGAATCGAAGGTCACCTCGACCTTCGTCCAGTCGTGCGTCCCGACGAGCGCCGGCGTCCGCACGATCTTCGGCGACTGCAGCTCGTGGACGTTGAAGAGCGCGCCCTGGGCTCCGCCGCGCGGCTCGACCTCTTCGGTCCGGATCCAGCCGGTGAGGCGGTAGGTCGCGTCGGGCGCGACTTTCACGACCTGCGACCAGCTCGCGTCGGCGCCGGCCGTCGAGGTGATCTTCAGCGAGTGCGAGCCGGTGCGGCCCCGCGCGTCGAGGCCGAAGTCGGCGCGGCCGCCGTACGTCATCGAACGCCACGCGCGCGGCGCGTTCGCGGCGGCGGGGTCGAGCTCCTCGAGCGACGGGTTCGCGAGGAGATTCGCGGGCACCGCCGGCGGCGCACCCGCTCCGTTCGTCGCGCGCGTCGCGTCGGGAGCGAGCGCGAGCTCGAGGAACTCGCGTCCGACGTCGGCGGCCGCGAGTGTCGCCGCGACGGCCGGCCACGGATCGTCCTTGGCTGCGGGAGCGGAGACGAAGTCGAGCAGGCGGCGCGCGCGCGCCGCCGCTTCGCGCGGGAGCACGATCGGCTGGCCGGCGGCGTCGACCAGGCGCCGCTCGAGCGGCGGCCACGGCGCCGTCGTCTTCACTTGCAGCGGCGCGTCGCCGTTCGAATTCCTCTCCTTCACCCTCCTCTGCAGCTCGAGCGCTCCGACTCGCTCCTCGAACGTCTCGGGCTGCCATTCGATCCGCCAGATGCGGCCGTGCTGCTTGTCGCGGTGCGGCGTCTCGTAGGCGTTGCCCTTGCCAGTCGTGAAGCCATGCGGCGTCGGATTGTGCTGCACGACCGGCGTGTAGAAGTCGAGGACCCACAGCGCGCCGTCCGGCCCGCACTCCGCCGCGACCGGCGCCGTCCATTCGTCCAGGCTCGCGAGGATGTTCCAGCCGTCGTGCGACGTGAACGTCGAGCCGCGCCGCTCGAGCCGGCAGCGGTGGACGACGTGGCCGGTCGGCTCGCAGACGTAGGCGACGCGGTCGACCTCCTCGGGCGGGAAGACCGGGCTCGAGCAGATCGTCGCGTTGCACGCCGCCGTGAAGCCGCCGAAGTAGTCGACCTGGCGCAGCGGCAGCAGCGAATGGAGCCGCTCGTGGTCCTCGACGTGGGTGGTCGCGTTGAGCGGCAGTCCGGGCAGCGTCTCGAGCGCCTGCGCCGGCAGCACGACGTGGACGAGGTGCTCGCCGTTCGCCGTCGACGCGAAGACCTCGCCGTCGCGCGTGAAGCCGAGGCCCCAGGTGTTGTTGCTGGTCGAGGCGACCCGTTCGAGCTTGCTGCCGTCGGGCTTGAAGCGGAACACGGCCTGGAAGAACTCGTGGTGCACGCCGCCGACGTCGCCCCGGAAGCCGGAGTAGCCGACCGTGCCCCAGATCCAGCCGTCGGGGCCGAGGCGGAAGCTGCTCGGGCCGGCGTGCGTGTCGCCGGTGCCGAAGCCCGTGAAGAGGACGCGCCGCTCGTCGCAGACGTCGTCGCCGTCGTGGTCGAGCAGCACCAGGATGTCGGGCATTTGCGCGACGATGCAGCCGTGCGGGACGCAGACGAGGCTCGTGACGAGGCTCAGCCTGTCGGCGAAGACCTTCGGGGAGCGCATGTGCCCTTCGAACGCCGGCCGTCCGAGGATCGTGATGCGGTCGTGGCCCTGACCCGGCGGCTGCTGGCTGTTCGGGTAGTCGAGCGCCTCTGCGACCCAGGCGCGCTCGTGTCGATCGAAGCTGAGCGCGATCGGCTTCACGACGTCGGGCTCGCTCGCGAAGAGCGAGACTTCGAAGCCCGCGGGCACCTGGAGCAGGCGCAGCTCGTCCTGCGGCGAAAGCGGCCCCTGCAGCTTGCGGATCGGCTCCGCGGTCTGCCCCCACTTCAGTTCGGGGCGGTAGTTCGGGAGGTTCACGTCGATCGTCGGGAGCTTCGGTGGCGCCCACTCGAAGTCCTCGCGATCGGCGGCCCAGCGGATCGCCTGGATCACCTGTTCGTGGAACGCCGGCTGGGTGAACGTCTTCGCGTCATGGCCGAGCGCCGTGTAGTAGACGCGCCCTTTCCCCTGCGAGCGGACCCAGGTGTACGGCTCGGGCTTCCCGTTCTCGTCGCGCGTCTGGAGGACCGTCCGGTCGGCGGCGAGCGCGCGATGGACGTAGGTCTCGTCGACCGTCGCGAACTCCTCGACGCCGCGCAGCGCCGCGTGGTCGGGCGCGATCGAGTGCGCCGTGAACGGCCCCATCGAGTGGTGGTCGAACTGCCCGCCGACCAGCGCGACGTACTTCTCCGAGTTGCGGAAGCAGTAGGACGCGCAGTGGAGCGCGACGAGGCCGCGACCGCTCTCGACGAAAGCGAGCAGCGCCTGCTCCTCCTCCGGCGCGATCTCGTCGTGGTTCGCGTAGATCAGGAGCGCGTCGTAGCGGGCGAGGACGTCGGGCCGCAGATCGGCGCGCTCGAACGTGAAGTCCATCGCGACGCCGGCGCGGGCGAGCGGCGCGTAGAGCTCGTCGGCGCGCGCGGAGGGATCGTGGTGGCCGTGGTCGCCGAGAAAGAGAACGTGGAGCCGCTCGTCGGAAGGCGGCGGGCCGCCGGGCAGCGGCACCGCGACGGCGTCCGACCCGCCGGCCGCGAGCGCGGCCGCGACGAGAAAAGTACGCCCGATCGGTGCGGCGCAGCGCGACGCTCGCGCGGGTCGGATCATGGAAGCGGCTCCCGCGTCGGAACGGAGGGGCGCGTTATAGGGTTCGGCTCAAGCCGGCCGCCGGGACGGCTCCGATGGGAGGGGGATGGCCGCGCCCGCCTCCCTCCTCCGCCGCGTCGTCCCGATCGCGCTGATCGTCGGATTCGCCGGCGTCGTCGTCCCGACGCTCGATCGCGGAGCGCGGCCGGACGAGGAGTATCGCCGCGAGGTCGCGGCCCGCGACTGCGAGCGGATCGCCGCGGCGCTCGTCGCCTACCGCAACGACCACGGCGCCTATCCGCCGGGACTGCAGGGCGACCCGACCTACAACTACGGGAACGGGACCGCCTACGGCTTCGGCGCCGAAGTGCTGAACGCCTGGCTCTGCAAGGGCCGCGCGCACTACCTCGACACGCCGATCGGCCGCGACCCCTGGGGTCGCGCCTTCAACTATCAGGTGTTCACGCGCAGCGCGGCGATCGCCGACGTCGTCGTCTTCTCGAACGGCCCCGACCGCGCCTGCGATTCGTGGGACTCGGGCTGCTGGAGCCTCCGCCGCTTCCGCAGGGACGACGTCGGGGCCTTCGCGGACCCCCGCCGCTAGTCGCGACGGCCGCCGGTGGCGGCCCCCTTGGGAGCAGGGGTGACACAACGTCACTCCCGTGTCATCGAGTCGCCCGAGCCGATTCTCCCGCCTCGCGATCGACCGCGACAGAGTGCGCTAATTGCATTTCATTAAACGACTTACGAAGCACTGTCCAACCTGGACAGTTCGGCATGATGCGTGCGCTCGGCGCGGTCCCCGGCCAGAGGGCGGGCGACCCGAGACGGGCGGCCAAGCGGCCGGGAGGGAGTGGCGATGAACCCCCAGAAGTTCACCGAGCGCGTCCAGTCGGCGCTGCAGGACGCGCAGGCCGAAGCGACGCGCCGCGGGCAGCAGGCCGTCGACGTCGAGCACCTCGCCGTCGCCCTCCTGAAGCAGGCGGACGGACTCTTCGGCCGGCTGCTGCAGCGCATGGGCGTGGACCGCGGCCAGATCCAGGGGCGCCTCGAGCAGACGGTCGACCGCCTGCCGAGCCAGAGCGGACCGGGGACCGAGGCAGGACAGATCTACGTCTCGCAGCGCCTCTCGCGCCTGCTGGTCGCCGCCGACGAGCAGCGCAAGCGGATGAACGACGACTTCGTGAGCGTCGAGCACCTCGTGCTCGCGATGCTCGAAGAGAAGGGCGGCGATGCCGCGACCAGCCGCATCCTGAAGGAGGCGGGCATCACGCCCAAGGCCTTCGAGGCGTCGCTGAAGCAGGTGCGCGGCAGCCAGCGCGTGACGAGCGCGAACCCCGAAGGGACCTACGACGCGCTCTCGAAGTACGGCCGCGACCTTGTGGCCCTCGCGCGCGACGGCAAGCTCGACCCGGTGATCGGCCGTGACGAAGAGATCCGCCGCGTCATCCGGACCCTCTCGCGCCGCACCAAGAACAACCCCGTCCTGATCGGCGCGCCGGGCGTCGGCAAGACGGCGATCGTCGAGGGACTCGCCCAGCGCATCGTGCGCGGCGACGTGCCCGAGGGGCTGCGCGACTGCTCGGTCTATGCGCTCGACATGGGTGCGCTGATCGCCGGCGCCAAGTTCCGCGGCGAGTTCGAGGAGCGGCTGAAGGCGGTCCTCGCCGAAGTGAAGCAGGCCGAAGGGCGCATCATTCTCTTCATCGACGAGCTCCACACGATCGTCGGCGCCGGCAAGGCCGACGGCGCGATGGACGCGGGCAACATGCTCAAGCCCATGCTCGCCCGAGGTGAACTGCACTGCATCGGCGCGACCACGCTCGACGAGTACCGCAAATACATCGAGAAGGACGCCGCGCTCGAGCGCCGCTTCCAGACCGTCCTCGTCGACGAGCCGACGCCCGAGGACACCATCTCGATCCTGCGCGGGCTGCGCGAGCGCTTCGAAGTCCACCACGGCGTCCGCATCCAGGATTCCGCGCTGGTCGCCGCCGCGACGCTCTCCCACCGCTACATCACCGACCGCTTCCTGCCCGACAAGGCGATCGACCTGGTCGACGAGGCGGCCGCCGGCATCCGCACCGAGATCAACTCGATGCCGAGCGAGCTCGACGAGGTCACGCGCCGCGTGACGCAGCTCGAGATCGAGCGCGAGGCCCTCAAGAAGGAGAGCGACGCCGCCTCCCGCCACCGCCTCGAGTTCCTGCAGAAGGAGCTCGCCGAGCTCAAGGGTCGCGCCGACGAGATGACCGCGCAGTGGAAGGCGGAGAAGGACTCGATCGAGGCGCTGAAGGTCGTCCGCCGCGAGATCGAGCTCACCAAGCAGCGCGTCGCCGAGGCGGAGCGCGACTACAAGCTCGAGCAGGCCGCGACGCTCAAGTACGGCCGCCTGCCGGAGCTGCAGAAGCAGCTCGCCGAGCAGGAGAAGAAGATCGGCCAGCCCGGCGGCGGCAAACCCCGTCTGCTGCGCGAAGAGGTCACGCCCGAGGAGATCGCCGAGGTCGTGAGCCGCTGGACCGGCGTCCCGGTCACGAAGCTGATCGAGAGCGAGAAGCAGAAGCTCCTGAACCTCGACCTCCACCTGCACCAGCGCGTCGTCGGCCAGGACGAGGCGGTGCGCGCCGTCGCGCAGGCGGTCCTGCGCGCGCGCGCCGGGCTGAAGGACCCGCGCCGGCCCGCCGGCGTCTTCCTCTTCCTCGGACCCACCGGCGTCGGCAAGACCGAGCTCGCGAAGGCCCTCGCCGAGCTGCTCTTCGACTCCGAGGAGTCGATCGTCCGGATCGACATGTCGGAGTACCAGGAGAAGCACACCGTCTCGCGCCTGATCGGCGCGCCGCCCGGCTACATCGGGTACGACGAGGGCGGTCAGCTGACCGAGGCCGTGCGCCGCAAGCCGTGGTCGGTCATCCTCTTCGACGAGATCGAGAAGGCGCACCGCGACGTCTTCAACGTGCTGCTGCAGGTGTTCGACGACGGGCGGCTCACCGACAGCCAGGGGCGCACCGTCGACTTCAAGAACACCGTGATCATCATGACCAGCAACCTCGGCAGCCAGCACCTGCTCGAGGGCGTCGACGCCAAGGGCACTTTGCGCCAGGACGCGATCGACGAGGTGATGACGGAGCTGCGCTCCCACTTCCGGCCGGAGTTCCTGAACCGCATCGACGAGACGGTGATGTTCAAGCCGCTCACCCAGGATCAGATCGGGCGGATCGTCGACCTCCTGATGAAGGACCTGCGCAAGCGCCTCGTCGACCGCCGCATCACCCTCGAGCTCACGCCCAAGGCGCGCGACCACATCGCGCACGAGGGCTACGACCCCCACTACGGCGCGCGGCCGCTCAAGCGCTTCCTGCAGGGCGCGCTCGAGAACCTCCTGGCGAAGAAGCTCGTCGCCGGCGAGATCCCCGACGGCTCGAAGGTGACCGTGGATGCCGGCCGCTTCGAGCTCGAGCTCAAGATCGAGCCGGCGGAACGCGCGACGGCGAGCGCCTGAAAGGGCGGTTTCCCCAGGGAGTGGACGTTTTGCTCAGGACGTTGAGTAAAAATACTCAACGTCATGAGCACCCCGAAGTTCCCCTTCCGTCGGCCGCAGACGCTCGAACTCGGGCGTCGCCTCCGGGAGCCGCGTCGCTTCATCCAGGTCGTCGCCGGCCCGCGCCAGGCCGGGAAGACGACGCTCGTCGGGGACGCGCTCGAGGACTCCGGGCTTCCGCACGTCTACGCCAGCGCCGATGAACCGACGCTGAAGCACGCGACGTGGATCGCCGAGCGTTGGGACGCGGCGCGCCTCGCCGCGCGCGATGCCGGGCGCGCCGGCGCCGTGCTCGCGCTCGACGAGATCCAGAAGATCCCGGCGTGGTCGGAGACGGTGAAGCGGCTCTGGGACGAGGACACGCGCAAGAAGGTCCCGCTCAAGGTCGTGGTGCTCGGGTCCGCGCCGCTCCTCGTCGCGCGCGGATTGTCCGAGAGCCTCGCCGGACGTTTCGAGCTCCTGCACCTCTCCCACTGGTCGTTCGCCGAGATGCGGGCTGCGTTCGGCTGGACGGTCGAGCAGTTCATCTTCCATGGCGGATACCCGGGCGCCGCGCCGCTCATCAGCGCGCCGGAGCGCTGGCGGCGGTACATCCTCGATTCGCTCGTCGAGACGTCGGTCTCGCGCGACGTGCTCCTGCTCACGCGCGTCGACAAGCCGGCGCTGCTGCGGCGCCTGTTCGAGCTGGCATGCCGGTACTCCGGACAGATCCTCTCCTTCACGAAGATGCTCGGCCAACTCCTGGACGCCGGCAACACGACGACGCTCGCGCACTACCTCGACCTCCTCGCAGGAGCGGGACTCGTGACGGGATTGCAGAAGTACGCCGGCCAAGCGGCCCGCAGCCGCGGCTCGAGCCCGAAGCTCCAGGTTCTCAACACCGCCCTGATGACGGCGGGGAGCGGGATGACGCTCGAGGAGACGCGCGCCGAGCCCGCGTCGTGGGGGCGACTGGTCGAATCCGCGGTCGGCGCCCACCTCGCGAACGCCGCGGCCGGAGGAGAATGCGCGCTCTTCTACTGGCGCGACCGCGGCGAGGAGGTCGACTTCGTCGCGCGCGCCGGAAAGCGGATCGTCGCCATCGAAGTGAAGAGCGGCCGCAACCGCGAGATGCCCGCCGGAATGGCGACGTTCCGGGCCGCCTTCAAGCCGCAGCGGACGCTCCTTGTCGGCGGCGACGAGATCAGCGTCGAGCAATTCCTCGGTCGGCCGGTCGCGGACTGGCTGCGGGATTGAGTTCGTGAACTCCGAGGCGGCGGCCGTGGTCACGCGGCTGCCGTCTTGCGCGCGAAGATCCGGTAGAGGGCCGGCAGCACGACGAGCGTGAGCAGCGTGCTGGAGACCAGACCGCCGATCACGACGGAGGCGAGCGGCCGCTGGACCTCGGCGCCGGTGCCGGTCGCCAGCGCCATCGGGACGAAGCCGAGCGACGCGACGAGCGCGGTCATGAGCACCGGCCGCAGCCGCGTCAGCGCGCCGCGCACCACCGCCTCCTCGGCGGGCAGCCCCTCGAGTTCGAGCTGGCGGAAGAAACTCACCAGCACGAGGCCGTTCAGGACGGCGACGCCCGACAGCGCGATGAAGCCGACGCCGGCCGAGATCGAGAACGGCATCGCCCGCAGCCACAGCGCGACGATCCCGCCGGTCAGCCCGAGCGGCACGCCGCTGAAGACGAGCAGCGCGCAGCGCAGCGAATCGAACGTGCTGTAGAGCAGGACGAAGATCAGCACGAAGCAGAGCGGGACGACCAGCACGAGGCGCGCACGCGCGGCGACGAGGTTCTCGTACTGGCCGCCCCATTCGAGCCACGTCCCGGCCGGCAGGGCGAGCCGCGCGACCTTCGCTTGAGCGTCCGCCACGAACGAGCCCAGGTCGCGCCCGCGCACGTTCGCCTGGACCACCGCTCTTCGCTTGCCGTTCTCCCGGCTCACCTGGTTCGGCCCCTCCTCGACGGAGAGCGTCGCGACGCTGGAGAGCGGGACGAAGCCGACGCGACCCTCGGCGGCGGCGGGAAGCGGGACCGGCAGGTTCTCGAGCGCCGCGAAATCGCGGCGCAGGTCGTCGGGCAGGCGCACGACGAGGTCGAAGCGGCGGTCGCCCTCGAAGACGAGCCCCGCCGCGCGCCCGCCGACGGCGGCGGCGACCACGTCCTGCACGTCGGCGACGCTCAGGCCGAAGCGCGAGATCGCGACGCGGTCGACGTCGACGCTCATGACCGGCAGCCCGCGCAGTTGCTCGGTCTTCACGTCGGCGACGCCGTCGATGCGGCGCAGCACGCGCGCGATCTGCTCGGCGGCGCGGTCGAGCGTCTCGAAGTCGTCGCCGAAGACCTTCACCGCGACGTCGCCGCGCACGCCGGCGATCAGTTCGTTGAAGCGCATCTGGATCGGCTGGGTGAACTCGAGCTGGTTGCCCGGCACCCCCGAGCACGCGCGCTCGATCCGTGCGATCAGGGCGTCCTTCCCGAGCTCCGGATCGGGCCATTCGTCCGGCGGTTTCAGCAGAATGAAGGTGTCGGAGATGTTCGGCGGCATCGGGTCGGTCGCGACGTCGGCCGTCCCGGTCTTCGAGAAGACGAACGCGACCTCGGGCAGGCGCGCGATGGCGCGCTCGAGCTCGGACTGCAGCGCCTGCGACTGCGTGAGGCTGCAGCTCGGCAGGCGCAGCGCCTGCATCGCGAGGTCCTTCTCGTCGAGCGTCGGCACGAACTCCTGGCCGAGCCCGCGTGCGAGCCCGAGCGACGCGACGAACAGCACCACCGCCGCGAGCACCACGCTGCGGCGGAAGCGGAGCGCGAAGCGCAGCGCCGGCTCGTAGGCGCGCCGCGCCGCGCGCATCAGCACGTTCTCCCGCTCGCGCACGCGGCCGCGCACGACCAGCGCGACCATCGCCGGCACGAACGTGAGCGAGAGCACGAACGCCGCGACCAGCGCGAGGATCACGGTGACCGCCATCGGCCGGAACATCTTCCCCTCGATGCCGGTGAGCGCGAGGATCGGCAGGTAGACCGTGATGATGATCGCCTGCCCGAAGGCCGACGCGCCGAGCACCTGCCGGCTCGCCGCGAGCACGGTCTCGAGCCGCTCCTGCAGGTTCAGCCGGCGCGCCAGCGCCTGCTGCCGCTCGCCGAGCATGCGCAGCGCGTTCTCGACGACGATCACCGCGCCGTCGACGATCAGCCCGAAGTCGATGGCGCCGAGGCTCATCAGGTTGCCGCTGATGCGCCCATTCGCCATGCCGATGGCGGCGAGCAGCATCGAGAGCGGGATCGCGAGCGCGCAGATCAGCGCCGCGCGCAGGTTCCCGAGCAGCAGGAAGAGGATCACGATCACGAGCGCCGCGCCCTCGGCGAGGTTCTTCTCGACCGTCGCGATGGTCGCGCGCACCAGCTTCGTCCGGTCGAGCACCGTCTTCGCGCGGACGTCCGGCGGCAGCGTGCGCCGGATCTCCTCCATCTTGCGGTCGACCGCGGTGGCGACGCTGCGGCTGTTCTCTCCGACGCGCATCAGCGCCGTCCCGACCACGACCTCCTCGCCGTTCTCGCTGGCCGAGCCGGTGCGCAGCTCGCTGCCGATCGCGACCTCGGCGACGTCGTGGACGTGGATCGGCGTGCCGCCGCGCGTGCCGACCACGATCTGCTCGATCTCCTCGATCGATTCGATCCGGCCGGCGGCGCGGACGGCGTACGACTCGCCCCCGCGCTCGACGTAGCCGGCGCCGATGCTGACGTTGTTGCGCTCGAGCGCGTCGATCACCTCGCGGAACGACAGCCCGAAGCTCACCAGCTGCATCGGATCGGGCCGCACGTGGTACTGCTTGACGTACCCGCCGATCGAATCGACGCCGGCGACTCCCTGCACGCCGCGCAGTTGCGGCCGGATCACCCAGTCCTGCACCGTGCGCAGATAGGCGGCGCGCTCGAGCCGCGTCTTCAGCCGCTCGCCCTCGGGCGTGAGATAGGTTCCGTCCTCCTGCCAGCCGGCGGCGCCGGCGCGCGCGCGCCCGCCCGCGCCCGGCGCCTCGAAGCCGACCGTCCACATGTAGATCTCGCCGAGACCGGTCGAGACCGGCCCCATGCGCGGCTCGACGCCCGGCGCGAGGCTGTCGCGCGCCTCGGCGAGGCGCTCGCCGACCTGGACGCGCGCGAAGTAGACGTCGACGTCGTCGTCGAAGACCGCCGTCACCTGCGAGAAGCCGTTGCGCGAGAGCGAGCGCGTGCGCTGCAATCCGGGGATCCCCGACAGCGCCGTCTCGATCGGGAAGGTCACCTGCTTCTCGATCTCGACCGGCGAGAGCGACGGCGCGACGGCGTTGATCTGCACTTGCACGCCGGTGATGTCGGGCACGGCGTCGATCGGGAGCGTCCAGAGGCAGAAGGCGCCGACGGCCGCCGCGCCGAGCGTGAGCAGGAGCACGACGCGGCGGTGCTCGATCGAGAGGCGCAGGAGCGGTTGCAGCATGGCGCGCCCCTCTCAGTGCTCGTGCCCGGCGGACGACTTGCCGAGCTCCGCCTTCAGGAGGAACGCCCCCTTCGCCACGTACGGCGCGCCCTCCTCGAGCCCGGCCGTGAGCGCGACGCTGCGGTCGGAGCGCTCGCCCGTCTCGACCGGCACCGGCCGGAACGCGCCCGGCTCGCCGTCGATCGGGACGAAGACGCAGCGGCGCCCCTCGACCGTCTGCACGGCGTCCTCGGGCACGACGATCGGCGGCGGACCGCCGTCGCCCTTCGCCGGCAGCGTGAGCTCGACCTCGGCGAAGACGCCCGGCCGGATCTCCGCATGGCGTTCCACGACCTCGATCCGCACCTGCGCGGAGCGGGTCGTCGGGTCGATCTGCGGCGCGATCGCGGTCACGCGCCCGTCGTGCGAGTGGTCGGCGGCCGAGGCGACGACGACCGAGGCCGCCGCGCCGAGCTCGATCTCGCCGAGCCGCGCCTCCGGCACGTCGGCGAGCACCCAGAGATGCGAGAGGTCGGCGAGCACGAGCAGCGACTCGCGCGACGGGTCGACGAGGTGGCCGAAGGTGATCTCCCGTTCGATCACCGTGCCGTCGATCGGCGCGAAGACCTTGAAGCGCGGCTCGATCTCGCCGGTGCGGACGATGCGCGCCACGGCTTCCTGCGTCATGCCGAGCAGGTGGAGCCGGTTCTCGGAGGCGACGCGCGCCGCCTTCGCGGCCGCGCGTTGCGCCTCGGCGACGCGCAGCTCCGCCTCGCGCCGCTGCAGGTCGGCGAGCGAGATGCCCTGCGCCGCCTCGTAGAGCTTCTGCGCCCGCTCGAGCGCGCGCTTCGCCAGGTCGACCGGCGGGTCGGCGTTGCCCTCGGCGGCGATCTTGAGCAGCAGGTCGCTCTGCGCCTCGCCGAGCTCCGGGCTCTCGATCGTGAGCAGCTCGTCGCCGCGCTTGACCTCGGCGCCGAGCTTCGCGGTGAGCGTCGCGACGCGGCCGCGCACCGGCGTGCCGACGTGCGCCATCGCCTCGGCGTTGAAGACGACGCGCGCCGGCACGCGCAGGCGGCGCGCGATGGCGCGGCGCTCGGCGTTCGCGACGACGATGCCGTGCGTCGCGATCGCCTCGGCGGTGAGGTGCACTTCGTCGGCGTGCTCTTCGTGCGCGCCGCCCTCGGCTTTGTTCGCGTCGGGGTCGGTATCGGCGTCGGACTTCTTTCGGAAGCGCTCGCACGCGGGCGTCAGCGCGACGAGGGAGATCACCAAGAGAAGGATTCGCGTCTTCATCGCTTCGTCTCCTCGCCGCGGCTCGCGCCGCCGGCGGACCGCTCCAGCCGCGCGCGCACGGTCACCGTCGCCTGCTGCAGCTCGACTTCGCGCTCCTGCGCCTGGCGCAGGTCGCGTTCGGCGAGCAGGAGCGCCGTGACGTCGCTCTCGCCGCCGAGGTAGACCGCCTCGACCTGGTCGCGCCGCTGCCGTTCGATCGGGAGCAGCTCCGTCGCGACGCGCTGCAGCCGCGACCGCGCGCCGCGCAGCTCCGCGAAGGCGGCGCGCACTTCGAAGATGGCGTCGCGCTCGGCCGCGGCCAGCGCGTGGCGCGCCTCGACGACGCGTGCGCGCGCCATCGCGCGCCGCGGACCGCCGCCGTCGAGCAGCGGAAGCGGCAGCGCGAGCGACGGGCCGACCGACCAGTCGCCGTCGCGCTCCGCCTCGACGCCGGCGCTCGCGCCTTCGAGGACGCCGAGCCCCGCCGCCGACGCCTCCGCCTCGGCCGCCGCGAGCTCCGCCCGCTTCGCGAGCAGGTCGGGCCGCGTCGCGAGCGCCGCGTCGATCCACGGCTGCTCGTCGTCGGGCGGCGCCGCCGGCTCGGACCACGGCGCGACGACCAGCTCGGCGTCGTGCGCGCGGCCGGGCGCGCCGAGGTCGCGGAGCAGCCGCCGGCGCGCGACCGCGAGCTCGGCCTGGCGCGTCTCGCGCTCGAGCTCGAGCTCGAGCCGCTGCGCTTCGAGCGAGAGGACGTCGAGGCGCACGCCTTCGCCGACGTCGAGCTTCGCGCGCGCCGTCGTGAGCAGCCTCTCGAAGAAGCGCAGCCGCTCCGCCAGCAGCTCGTCGCGGCGCGCGAGCGCCTGCACGTCGGCGAAGTCGACGCGCACCGTCGCCACGACCTCGAGCGCATGCGCGACGACGTCGTGCGCCGCCGCCTCGAGCCGAGCATCGGCCGCGCCGGCGCGATCGCGCCGCGTGAGCAGCGCGAGGAGCTCGGCCGTGAGGCCGACGTCGATCTGCGGCTGTCCGCCCCCCTCGACGAAGCGGAACGCCACGTCGACCACGGGATTGGGCAGGCGGCGCGCCTGCTCGGCGGCGGCGAGCGCGGCGCGGGCGCGCGCGAGCGCGACCTGCACCTGCGGACTCCGGGTCAGCGCGCGCCGCACCGCATCGGCGAGCGAGAGCGGCGAGGGGATCGGCTCGCCGTCGTCGATGGGGAGCGGCGTTTCGTGGAACGGCAGCTCGCCCTCGAGCGAGCCGATCTCCGCGGCGCGGCGCTGCGGCGCGACCTCGGGCGGCGGCCCGACGCAGCCGAGCAGCGCACAGGCGACGAGCGGCGCGGCGCGACGAAGTGTCTTCGAGCGCGATCGAACGGCGTGAACGGACATGACGGACCCTCGGCCGATCGGGAGGCGGAGTGCGAGCCGGAACGATTCGGCTCACGCGGACGGGATGAAACGAGGCCGCGCGCTCGCGCGCTGCGGCCCCGGAGCTACGCCGTGGCGCCGCTCAAATCCGCAGGACGACCGACGAGGGGACGACGAGGACGCGGTGCGTGCACCACCGCGGGATGTCGCGCGCCGGAGCGAAGGCTTCGCGTGCGCTCGCGAACGACAGAATCGCGAACGACGGCGGCGCCGCATCGCGGTACTTCGACGAGACCTGGACGCTCTTCTCGGGTCGCGCCTCTTCCGAGAACGACGCGATCACGGTGTCCTTGCACGGATGCGACAGCGCGTCGCCCGCCGGAGCGATCGACGCCTCGTGCTCGTGGCCGCCGCACGCCGTGGACGACGCCGACGAACGCGCAACGAGCTCGATCTGAACGCAGCCGTCCGGCTCCTCGCAACGGATCAACAGCGCCCCACCCGCCAGCGACGACACCCCCGCCGCAAGCAGGCTGAGCCCGAATCCGAGCAGACGACCGAACCGCAATCGAATCATTGTCGCGACACCTCGATCCGCCGAGGGTACCCCGAACCGCCGTCCGCCGGCAACTTCGAAGGAACTGTTCGACTCGCGCAGGGGGCTTCCTGAAGTGCAGCCTCCATTCGCGGATCGGCCGCTACCTCGCCGGCAGCGTCCCCTCCGGATCGAGGGTCACCTCCTTCGGCGGCGACGGGAGCGCGAAGTCGAACGACTGCTCCCGCGCGTTCGAAGTGACGGAGACGTCGCGCGACGAGCCGTCCTCGCAGGCGATCCGCAGCACGACGTCGAGGTCGTAGGGCTCGCCCGTCTGCGTCTGGCGCAGCGTGACGCGGACTCCGGACGCGCTCTTCTCGTGCCCGACCTCGAGGGTCGGGAAGCCGGCGCGGAAGAACCACTGGTCGAAGAAGGGGCGCAGGTCGAGGCGCGTCGCCTCCTCGAAGCCGCGCTCGAAGCGCTCGAAGCCGTCGACGTCGGGATCGCGCAGCTCGAAGGCGCGGCGCAGGCCCGCGAAGAAGCGCTCGTCGCCGAGCCGCCGGCGCAACCCGTGGAGCACGACGGGCGTCTTGCAGAAGACGACGGAGCGGTAGCGCGAGTTCGAGTAGACGGCGGGGTTCGCGATGGCGAACTCCGTCTCGGCCCCCGCCGGACCGATCCACCCGTCGCGCACGGAGCGCATCGTCTTGAGGTAGGCGTCGTGGCCGTGGCGCGCCTCGACGAAGAGCGCGTTGGTGTAGGTCGAGAGCCCTTCGCCGAGCTCGTTGGGGAAGCCGGCGGCGTAGATGTTCCACTGGTGCGAGAGCTCGTCGGCGACGACGAGCAGACCGAGGGCGCCGCGTCGCGAGAGATCCCCGTCCGAGAGGTCGACGCCGTCGAGGTCGGGGAAGTAGCCGTCGGAGACGACGATCATCCCGGGCAGGCTGACGCCCGTCTCCTTGCGCTCGGGCCGGACGTGGACGAAGCGGACCTGCTTCCACGGCAGCGGACCGAAGGCGTGCTCGAACGCGGCGGCCGCCTGCAGCAGCGTCGCGACGCGCTGGTCGAGCCGCTTCTCCTCGCCCGCGAATCCCCACGCCGAGAGCTCGAGCCCCGCCTCGCTCCTGCCGGCGCGCGAGACGTACTCGCCCACGGCGAAGCCGAAGGGGATCAACCGCCGCGTGCGCAGCGGCTCGACGTAGCGGAAGGTCCGTCGGCCCCCCGCCTCCGAGCTCTCGACGAGCTCGCCGCCGGTGAGCGCCACGTACTTCGCAGGCACGTCGAAGGTGATGTCCACCGCGGCGTCGTTGTGCGCGTCGATCGGATACCAGACGACGTGCGAGGAGTAGCTCGAGCGCGGGCGGACCTGCCCGAGCACCGCGACCTCCTCGACGAGCTTCTGGTCGACCGCGAGGAAGTAGTCCGCGCTCGCCGCGTGCACGCTCATCGCGAGCGTCTGGCCGCTCTTCAGCGGCTCCTTCAGGTCGATCGTCAGCGTGTCGGCCTGCGGCGCCTTCCCGGCCTTCCACTCGATCGGCGCGTCGCAGGTCACGTCGTCGACCTCGACGACCGAGGTGTAGAGCGTGAGCTGACGGGCGCCGTCGACCCGCGCGCGGAGCTCGAGGGTGTCGTCGACCTCGAGCGAGCGCGCCTCGGGATCGATGCGGACGTCGATCGTGTGCCGAGTGACCTCGAACGGCGGCGGCGGCTCGCTCGACGCGGCGCGCCGCCGCTCGCGGACCTGCGCTACCGGCGTGGCGTCGACCGGCGCGGGCGGCGCGACGCTGCCCCCTTTCCAGACGAAGGAGTCGCGCATCGCGTCGAGCGCGGCGCGCGCGGCCGGGTCGCTCCACGTCGCCGCGGGCGCGGCGATCTGGAAGATCACCCACGCGTCGCCATCCCGGAACGCCCACTCGATCGTCAGCGCGCCGGCGATCGTGTAGTCGAGACGCGTCGTCTCGCGCGCGCCGAGTTTCGCGGGACCCAGGCGCACCCGCTGGTAGAGCTCCCCCGCCGTGCCCTGGAGCTGCGTCTCGCGCGTCGTGAGCCCGTCCCTCAGGAACGTGACCGGCTGACGCAGGATCGAGCAGCGCGTGGTCAGGTCGGCGACCGGCGCGAGGACGACCGTGACGATGCCACCGGCGCCGCTGCCGCCGCCCACTTCCCGCCGCACCCACTCCGACGACGGCAGCGCGACCTCGAAGTCGGGCCGCTCGTGGACGAACTTGGGGGCGGTCTGGAGGCCGAGCGCGAAGACGAAGGGAAGGATCCACATGGTCGAGAATCCAGCGCGATCACCGCCGTCGCGGCACGCTACTCAGGGATGTCCATGTCGTCGTGCAGCCCGATGGAGGCGAACTCGATCGCTCCGCCCTCGACGCCCTGGAGCACCCACCAGTGCAGCCGGCCGGCCGACGGCGAGCCGACCTTGAGCGCGCAACGCCACGCCTGGGCGCCGTCGCGCGCCCGCACGCGGTTGGGGGCGCCGCGGTCGCCGCTGCGCAACGGATGGGCGTGGAGACCGGGGATCTCGTGCGCCCGTCCCGCCGCGACGTGCGCGCACACTTCGACGACGCGCTCCGTTCCCACCGTCTCGAGCAAACGGACCGATTCGAGGAACTTCGGTCCGACGCGCGCCGTGCGCAGCGGGAACTGCCGCGCGTCCGCCGGCGGGTACAGCGCGGCGTACGCCTCGCGCACCGCGGCGAGGAAGCTCGCCGGCGTGGACGTCGGGTCGTCCGCCGGCGAACTCGCCGACGACGCTCCGGCCGAACGCAGCCGCTTGCGCAGCGTCTGCACCTCGATGCGCACCTGCTTCAGCTCGTCGCGGAGCTTCTCGACCCGCTGCAGGAGCTCCTCCCGATCGCGCGCGAGGTCGCGGCACTCCCGCTCGAGCTCTTCCTCACGCGCCGAAAGCGGCGGAGGTGGCGGCGACCCGTCCGCGACCGGAACCGGAACGGGCTCCCGCACTGGCTCCGGGATCCCGAGGATCGAACGGATCCGCGCGACGACGCGCGCGACGTCCTCCTGCGTGAACACCATCATCAACGGATGGACGAAGGGGTCGGAGCCGGGCGAGAGACCGGGCATCCAGACGCGCACCGCTCCGCCGTAGACGCCGAGGCGCGCCGGCAACTCGCTCGTGAGGCGCCAGGTCACGACGCCGGTGGGGATCACCACGACGCGCGCCTTCCCGGCCAGCTCCTGCGCGAGCCGCGCGGGAGGGATCAGCGGCTCCGGTTCACCCGAACGCGTCGTGACCGCGACGATCGCTTCGTTCCGCCCGGGATCGAACAGCTCGTAACGGACGAACGCCTCGACCTCTTCCACCCCGAGTATTCGCGGTTCCTTCGTGGTCATCGCGGATCACCACGCAACCCGGGGTCATCGACTCGACGGAGCCGATCCGATCGCCGCGTTCTCCGTCCACCCGTCCGGCAGGACCATCTCCTTCGCCGTCGGCGCCACGTACTCCGGCAGGTCCTCGTCCGTGTTCGCGACGTAGACCCACCAGTTGTTGTAACCCTCCTTCGTCGCTCCGGGGGCCTTCGGAAGGTGTTCGAGGTACCACTTCTCGTAACCGAACTGGTTGTTGCCCCACTCGTCGGAGCCGATCAGGCGCGGCTTTCCGGTCAGGACGGGGTAGTTCAACCACTGGTCGGCGTACGAGAGCACGCGCCGTTTGTTGTTGTAGTCGTAGCCCTCCTGGCCGTTGGGCGGGACGTGCGCATTGCCGACCATGGAGGGCGTGCCGGGGAAGTCGTTCTCCAGCCGCGAGAAGACGTTCCACGCGTCGCGGCGGTTCTGGCAGTCCCAGATGCCGTCGCCGAACTGCAGCGCGAGCATCGATTCGACGCGGTGCACGTAGCTGTGGACCATGTTGTCGGGCCCGCACTCGTAGTTGAAACCCATCATCCACAGCGTGCGCCCGCATTCCGGCGGGATGTCGTAGGGGCGGTAGAGCCAGAGGTTGTCGGTCGGGCCGAAGCGCGCGTAGCGGTTGGGGATGTACATCGCGAACTCGTCGAAGTGCATGCCGCCGCAGCCCCACACCCACACTTCGTGGAGGTCGCCGCGCTGTACGCGCTCGAGCAGGCCGTTCTCCTCGAGCATCTTGCGGTAGCTGCTCGACGAAGGCTGCCACTCCTGCGTCTTCCTCACCTCGACGAACGTCTGGTCGGTGTAGCGAAAGCCGTCGACCTTGATCGGGAAGGCGTCGACGCGGATCACCTCGGCGATCTCATAGTTGATGTAGCCCCAGCTCGCCTGGCGGACGACGTCGGCCATGACGTAGCTGTACTCGACCGGGTCGGCCGCGTTCAGCCACTCGGTGACGCGCTTGCCCCCCTCGCACTTCAGCACCGGGTCGTAGATCAGCACCGCGACGCGCGCCTTCTTGCGTCCGCCGCAGACGCGCTCGTCGGCGACGACCTTCGGCCGCACGAAGCTCGTTTGCGCGCGCTCAGAGACGACGTACGAGCCGGTCGAATCGAGATTTCCGGCCGGCGCCTCGACCGGCAGCGACCGCCAGCGCGGCGAGGCGCGGCCGTCGGTGGCCCGCCCGGGCAGCGCGCACGCGGCGGCGAATCCGAGCCCGAGCGCGCCGGCGCGCGCGCACCACTTCGTCGTCACCGCCATCCTGCGATCCTCCATCGGGGGCCGAGCGCGCGCGGATAAAAGGCTCGCGCATGGAAACGTTCGTGAACGCCCTGACCGCGCCGCTCTCCGCCGAAGAGCTGATGCGCCTCTTGCCGCACCGGCCGCCCTTCTTCTTCCTGAAGCGGCTGCGCGAGTGGACGCTGGGCGTGCGCACGCTCGCCGAGGTCGAGTTCGACGGCAGCGAGGAGTTCCTGCGCGGCCACTTCCCCGGCCACCCGATCGTGCCGGGCGTGATCCTGGTCGAGGCGTGCGCGCAGGCGGCGGGGCTCGCGCTCGCAGCGCGCAGCGACTCGATCCCGACGCCGCAGCGTCCGCCGAGCCTCGCCAAGATCATCACGATGAAGTTCCGCGCGCCGGTGCGGCCGCGCGAGCTGCTCGAGGTCGAGGCGATCGTCACGACGCGCTTCGAGAACAGCGGCGCGGTCGAGGTGACAATGCGGCGCGGCGGCGTGACGGTCGCCGAGGGCGCGCTCGCGATCCACCTGGGTGCCTCCCCGGCCTGACGCGCGGTCGGCAAGCGATTCACCGCGGGAACACTCATTCGCGGGATGGTAACGCAGCTCCATTCCGCACTGCAGGGCACTCCCGCCCATCGTGCCGTCGAGCAAGCCAGGCCGCGTCGTCGGCCGCTCCGGCGCACTGCCGTGCGCGATTGGCGACGCCTTGTGGAGTCGCTGGTCCGCGTTACCGTCTTCTCATCTCCGTCCTCGCGCTCGTTCGGTCGCGAGAGCTCATGGCCTCCGCCTCATGAAGCTGAACACGATTCGACTCGTCGGCACGATCGAGGCTGGAGTCTTGGCCGCCCTCCTCAACTCGCCGCTCTGCGGTCAAGAGTTGATCTGGAAGCAATACGGGACGACCTACTTCGGGGAGTTCGGCACGTCGCTCGATGTCGTTGGCGACGTCGACGGCGACGGAGTCCCCGAATTGGTCGCCGGCGCGCCCCTCGATTCAACCGTCGCGACCCAAGCGGGCTTCGCCTGCCTGATCTCTGGGAAGGACGGGTCGACCGTTTATTCCTATTACGGAGGCAGCACGAACGAATTCTTCGGGAACACCGTCGCCGGAGTCGGCGACGTCGACGGTGATGGCGTTCCCGACTTCGCGGTCGGCGCGCCTCTGGTGACTCGAACCCTCACGGCCCAAGGCGAAATCACCGTCTACTCGGGCAGCACGGGTGCGGTGATCTATTCCGTCGACGGATCCGCGGCCGGTGACGCGCTAGGTCGCGGCCTTGCCAACGTCGGCGACGTCAACGGCGACCAGATCTCCGACTTCGCTGTGAACGTCGAGGCGTCCAAGTCCGCGTTGATCTTGTCGGGCGCCGACGGGAGCCTGATCTGGACCCTCACGGCACCCAAGTCCTCCGTCTACTTCGGCTTCTCCTTGGGTGGCGGCGGCGATGTCGACGGGGATGGCGTGCCCGACGTGATCGTCGGCGACATCGGCTCGAGTTTCCTCACGCTGGGCGGCGCCGCGTGCGTCTTCTCCGGTGCGACCGGGGCGTTGCTCCACCAGATCGGATCGACGCGCCGGTATGCGGACTTCGGCAAGGGAGTGTCGATCGTCGGCGACGTCGACGCGGACGGCTTCGCGGATTTCCTGGTGGGCGCTCCACGTGACGACCGCGTCGTGACCGGAGGCGGATTCGCCGCGCTCTACTCCGGGAAAGACGGTTCGGTGATGCGGACCTACACGTCGGACGACGTCAACCTCGGCTGGCTGCTCGGATACGCGACGCGCGGCGCAGGTGACGTGAATGGCGACGGCGTCGTCGATTACATGATCGGTGCGCCAGCTCTCGACGAGAACAGTCATGGAGCGGTCTTCGTCTACTCCGGCCGCGACGGCGAACTCATCTACCACTGCATGGACACCGCTGTAGTCGTCGGTCTTGGCGCACCGATCGGTCCGGTGGCCGACTTCGACGGTGACGGCCACGTCGATTGGGTCTGTGGCGCACCATTCGAGGACAACGGCACGCTCCGCGTGGCCGGCAGCGTCAGCATCTGGCGCGGCTTCGACTTCAACGTCGACCTCTGGCCGCATTTCGCTTTCGGCGGCCAGACCGTCACTGCCACCTTGGGTCAGGGGATCGCGGGGAGCCCCTACGCCCTCTTCCTGCGCGCCATCAACGGCACGCCGTTCTTCACGCTGCTCCAGTTCGGCGCCCTCGACGCGACCGGACGCGACGTAATCAGCGCGCTGGTCCCGTGGCCCGCCGGTACCAACACGATCGAATTGCAAGCCTTCACCCTCGACGCCAACGGCAAGCTCGAACCGAGCGGCATCGAGCAGTTTTTCACGCAGTGACGAGAGGCCTCGCGGAAGGCCGCCGCGCGCGCCGACTCACCGCGGCGCCGCCGCGGCGAGCCCGACGAGGTGGTAGCCGGAGTACCACTTCTCGATCGTCTCGTGGTCGGGGAGCAGCGCGCGGAGCTCGAGGCCGGCGCGCTCGAGCAGGCCGCGCCAGTCGCGCAGCGTGAGGAAGCCGCCGTGCGGGCGCAGCGGCCCCGCGTCGTCGATGCGCCAGAACTCGTCGAGGAGCTGGAACGGGTAGTCGACGTAGATCGGCACGCCCGGCGCCGGCCGCACGCACTCGACCATCACCAGCGTGCCGCCGGGCGCGAGCAGGCGGCGCGCCTCGGCCAGCGTGCGCCCGACGTCGCGCGCGACGTGCAAGACGTTCACGGCGAGGACGAGGTCGGCACTCGCGGCGGCCGCGCCTTGTTCGTCGAAAGGCCGGTTCACGTCGAGCGGCCGGAACTCGAACGGCACGTTCGGGAAGGCGCCCGCGAGCTTGCGCTTGGCGCCGGAGAGGAAGAAGGGCGAGAGCTCGGTGAAGACGTAGCGGCCGATCTGCGGCGCGAGACGCGCGAGCAGTGCCTCCGCCGCGCTGCCGAGCCCGCCGCCGAGCTCGACGACGCGCAGCCCGCGCCGCCCGGCTGCCGCGTCGGTGCACAGGCGTGCGGCGACGCGGTTGTTCGCGGCGTAGCCGAAGTTCGCGTTGTCGAAGTAGGCCTTCCAGAGCGGCACGGCCGCCGGCGTGAGCAGGACGTCGGCGCCGGTCTTCCTGCCGGTCACGACGTCGACGAAGCCGGCGCGCGCCGCGTCGAAGAGCGCGAGGCTCGGCGCGAGGTCGGGGGACTCAACGAGCGCCATGGACTCGACGGCGGCCGCGCTCTCCTCGGGCGCGCGGCGCCGCGCGACGCGCCCCCACGGATCGAGCTCGACGAAGCCGGCGCGCTCGAGCTTGCGCAGCAGCCAGGCGTAGAGCTCCGGGCGTGCGAGGGGCGCCGGCGCGGCGCCGAGCGCGTCGAGGTGCTCGCACAGCAGCCGGTCGACGTAGGCGTTCAGGAGCTCGTTCGCGCGGAAGAAGCGGGTGGCGCCGAGCTCCTCCGGCAGCGCGAGGAACCACTCCCGGATCGCCGGCGGCAGCTGCTCGAAGTCGACGGTGAAATGCACGCGGCGATCGTAGCAGCGCGGCGCGGCCGCTATGTTTCCGCGATTCGTCGCTGCACCGGTCGACCTCGGAGATCCCATGGAGCCGCGAGCCGCCTACAGCGAGCTGCTGCGCCGCGTCGCCGAGATCTGCGACCTCTCCTCCGCGTCGGCGCTCCTCTCCTGGGACCAGGAGACGACGATGCCGAAGCAGGGCGCGCCGGCGCGCGCGCGCCAGCTCGCGACGGTCGCCGGCATCCGGCACGATCGCTTCGTCGACGGCCGGATCGGCGAGCTCCTCGCCGACTGCGAGGCGGCGCCCGGGAAGTTCGAGGACATCGAGCGCACCCAGCTCCGCGAGCTGCGCCACGACTGGGACCGCGCGACCAAGCTGCCGCGCTCGCTGGTCGAGGAGACGGCGTCGGCCGAGAGCTCGGCGCTGGAGGTGTGGCGCGACGCGCGCGCGAAGAGCGACTGGAAGGCGTTCGCGCCGCACGTGCGGCAGCTGATGGGCTACTCGGTCCAGCGCGCGCAGGCGCTCGGCTTCACGGAGCGGCCTTACGACGGGATGCTCGACGACTACGAGCGCGGCGCCGACGAGGAGCGCCTCGACGCGCTCTTCACCGACCTCCGTCCGCAGCTCGCACCGCTGATCGGCCCGGTCCTCGAGCGGCGCGGCCGCGTCGACAGCTCGTGCGTCCGCCGGCCGCTCGCGGTCGAGAAGCAGGCCGAGTTCGGGCTCGCGGTGATCCGCGCCATGGGCTTCGACCACGACGCCGGCCGCGTCGACCTCGCGACCCATCCGTTCTGCAGCGGGATCGGGCCGGGCGACACGCGCCTCACTCGCCGCTTCGACCCGAACGACCTGCGCCCCGCGCTCTACGGCATCGTGCACGAGGCGGGACACGGCCTCTACGAGCAGGGGCTCGCGTCGGAGCTGCGCTGGACGCCGCTCGGCTCGGCGTCGTCGCTCGGCATCCACGAGTCGCAGTCGCGCCTGTGGGAGAACGTGGTCGGGCGCAGCCGCCCGTTCTGGGAGCACTTCCTCCCCGACCTGCGCCGCAACTTCCCTTCCGAGTTCCGCGACGTGACGGCCGACCAGATGTACCGCGCCGTGAACGAGGTCGCGACGTCGCTGATCCGCGTCGAGGCCGACGAGCTGACCTACAACCTGCACGTGCTGCTGCGCTTCGAGATCGAGCGCGGTCTCTTTGCCGGCGACATCCAGGTCGACGACGTGCCGGCGGCGTGGGGCGAGAAGTGCGGCGAGCTGCTCGGCATCCGGCCGAAGAACGACGCCGAAGGCTGCCTGCAGGACATCCACTGGTCGATGGGCGCGTTCGGGTACTTCCCGACCTACACGCTCGGCAATCTCTACGCGGCGCAGCTCTACGAGGCGGCGCAGCGCGACCTCGGCGACCTCGACGGCCTGATCGCGCACGGTGAGTTCGCGCCGTTGCGCGAGTGGCTGCGCGCGAAGATCCACCGCCACGGCCGCCGCTACCTGCCGGCCGAGCTGGTCTTCCGCGCCACCGGCGCCGATCCCTCGGCCGAGCCGTTCCTCCGCTACCTGCGCGCGAAGCTCGAGGACGTCTACGGGATCTGAGCGCGGCCGCGCCGCTCCCCGTCAGCGCACGACGCGCAGGCGCGCGGGATTCACGAACTCCCGCGAGGCGCAGACGAGCCGGACCGCGCGCGTCGCGAGGTCGACGGACCAGACGCCGCCGCGCCCCTTGCCCGCGAACCCGATCCCGACCGGATCGTCGCCGAGACCGAGCGGATCGGAGCTGCCGTCGGCGACGACGAGCGCGCCGTTCCACACGACGCCCGACGACGGATCGCGCCACGCTTCGTCGCGGGCGAAGAGCTCGACCGGAGCGGCGGCGGGATCGCGGTCGCGCACGTCGACCGAGTAGACCGCGCCGCGCAGCCGCTCGCGGCGGATCGGGTCGGCGTTGACGTCGACGACCAGGAGACGGCCCGCGTCGCGCGGCACGAGCGAGAGCGGACTGACCAGGTGCAGCGCGGCGGCGAGCTCGAGGCGGCCGCTCGCCCGGTCGACCTTGTAGAGCGCCCCCTCTGAAAGGTCGGCGACCTTTTCGCGCAGCGCGTCGGCGTCGAGCAGCCAGAGCGTGTCGCCGTCGAAAAGGAGGTCGGACGGCCCGAGCAGCGGCGCCCCGCTCGCGACGACGTCGACGCGCCGCAGGTCGGGCGAGCAGCGCAGCAGCGTCGCCGGTCCCGCGCGATCGACGATCCAGACGCTCCCGTCGGGCGCGCGCGCGAACGCGGTCGGGTCGACGAGGTGCGCGCTCGCCGGCGTGTCGTCGATCTGCGCGCCGTCGGGCGAGACGCGCCAGAGGTGACCGACGCCCCCCATCGCGCAGAGGTCGAGCACCAGCATTCCGCCGGGCACCGCGTCGTCGGCCATCACGTCGACCGGATCGCGGAACGCGCGGAACGAGGCGATCGCGCGCGCCGTGCCCGACTCCGGATCGATCGAGAAGATCGCGCCCGGATGGCCGCCGAGACCCTTGGGGTCGGCGTCCACGTCGGTCAGGAGCAGGCGGGCGGGACGGCCGGGCGATTCGTCCGACTTCGTGCAGGCCGCGCTCCCCGCCAGCCCTGCAAGTCCCGCCAGGCCCGCGAGCGCCGCCGCGCCGCGCCGCACGCCTCTCAACGGAGTCCTCCCCTGGCGAGACCCTTGCGCGAGATTCTTGCCTTCACGATCCGTCCAGCTCGGGAAGGTAAGCGCCCGCGCGATTCCCGTCTATCTTCAGCGGCCGGCCTCGGGGGTGCACGGGTTGAAGCACGTCGGACGGGTCGTGCTGTTGCTCCTGTCGGTGACGACGTCGCTCCTCGTCGCCGAGTGGATCACGTCGATGTGGCTCCGGGAGGGGCTGCAGTGCGAGTCGCGGCAGCGCGCCGCGACGCGCGCGCTGCTCGAGATCGTCGAGCGCGACGGCGTCCGCTTCCGCGCGCGCCCGAACGCCCGCGTCACGATCGGCGCGGTCGAGTGCCAGAACAACGAGCTCGGCCTGCGCGGCGAACCGGTCCGCGAGGAGAAGGCGCCCGGCACGTTCCGCGTGCTCTGCCTCGGAGATTCGACCACCTATGGGCTCGGCGTCCCCGAGCCCGCCACCTGGGTGCGCCGACTCGAAGCCGACCTCAACACGACGGCGCCGCCGGGGCTGCGCTTCGAGATCGTCAACGCCGGCGTGCCGGCCTACAACACGCGCGACGAGCTCGCGCTCTACCGCGTGCTCGCCGACCGGCTGCGCCCCGACCTCGTCGTGCTCGGCTTCTACGGCAACGACCTCGAGCGCCTCGGCTTCCACGTCGCGACCGACGGCTCCGTGCTGCCCGATCCGTTCCCGGTCCCGGACGCATGGAATCCGGTCCTCATGCGCTCGTGGCTCTTCCGGCGCGTGTGCGTCTCGGCGTGCGAATGGATGGTGAGCCGCGGCACGTACGTCCGCGCCAAGGGCGACAACCTCGAGATGCCCGCGCGCTGGCTGCACGAATTCGCGCAGGAGGCGGCCGCGCGCCGCACGCCGTTCGCGATCTTCGAGATCCCGACGCTGGTGGGCGGCGCGAAGATCACGAGCCGTCTCGATCCGTCGGAGTACCCCGATCGCGAGGTGAGCGCGTGGCTCGCGCAGGTCGCCGCGCGCGACGGGGTCCCGTTCCTCTCGCTGGTGGCGGCGCTCTCCGGCCCGCCGCTGCCGCGCCTGCGGATCAGCGCGCAGGACCAGCATCCCAACGCGTTCGCCTCGCAGCTGATGGCGACCGCGATCGGCGCGTTCCTGCGCGAGCGCCGCCTCGTGCCGGCGGTGCCGTGACGCGGTGCCCACCGGCGCGCTCGCGCGCCGGGCTGATTCATGCGCGCGCCCGCGCCTGGATGAAGCTGTAGAAAAAGACGGAGTTCGGGTCCCTCGCGACCCGGTCGAGCTCCTGCTTCATTCCGTCGACCACCGCCTGCCGGACCTTCTTCGCCGCGAGGAGCTGCGGCGCGCCCGAGAGCAGGAGGTCGGTCCAGTAGCGCAGGAACTCGGCGCGCTCGCCCGGCGCGCGGTTGTCGAGGTGGAACGTCTTCACGAGGGTCTGCACGTCGTGGAAGCCGACCTGCTGCAGCAGGTTGCCGAGCTTCGCGCCGACGAACGGGTCGCCGCCGAGCTCGAGCTGGCGATCGTTGAACGCCATCCAGTACTGCAGCGTGTTCGGGCTGTAGGGATCGATGAAGAAGGTCGCGTTCAGGACCTCGTTGGCGACGATCGGCGCACCGGAGAGCAGCACGCGCCGCAGCTCCGACAGCACGCGCGCCGGGTCGCCGACGTGCTCCAGGATCCAGCAGAGGAAGCCGCAGTCGAACTCCTCGCGATCGAACGGGAGCCGCGTCGCGTCCTCCTCCACCAGCGTGAAGCGGCCGCGCGCCCACGGGACGGTGCGCAGGAACCGCTTCGCCTCGGCGATCTGCGTGGCGCTGCGCTCGACGCAGGTCACGTGCAGGTCGGGGAAGTGACGCAGCAGGATCTCGGTCTGCGCGCCGACGCCGGAGCCGACCTCGAGGCAGCTGCGCCGGCGGTGGAACGGGAGGTGGTCGTGCACCATCGGCTCGAGCACGCGCGCCTGGCGGCGCAGGCGGTCGCGCTCGCGCGCGCCGAAGCCGTGCAGGTAGCCGCGCTTCGCCATCGCCCGCCTCGTCATCCCTTGACGCCGAGCAGCAGGTCGGCGACCCGCTTCGGCGCCGAGAGAAACGGGCAGTGGCCGGTCGGGACCTTTTCGAACGGCACGCCGGCGCGTTCGGCCAGCGCGACCTGCGCGTCCGGCGCGAGCACGCGGTCCTCCTCGGCGATGATGGCGCTGCGCGGGATCTTGGCGAGCGCCTCCGCCGTCCCGCCGATCTTCGCCGATCCGTACGGCTCGAGCGGCTGCGGCTTGAGGCGCGTCATCGCGGCGGCCGCGATGCCGGCGGCGACGTCGTGGTAGAGCAGGTCCTTCGCTTTCGCGGCGTTGATCGCGAGCGCGCGCGCCGCCTCGTCCTTCACGAAGCACTTCCGGAAGGCCGGGGTCGCCGGCGCCACCGCGTCGACCTCCGCGAAGCCGTCGCCCGCCTTGGGGACGTAGGCGGCGAGGTAGACCACGCTGCGCACCTTGCCCGACGTGCGCAGCGCCGCCTCGGTCGCGTAGAGGCCGCCGAGGCTGTGGCCGACCAGCGTCCAGTTCCGGCGCGTGCCGATCTTCCCGACGATGCGCTCGATGCCGGCGTCGAAGGTGGCGTCCGCGCACGGCGTCGCGTCGTCGCCCAGCGCCGGCAGGTCGATCGTCTCGCAGGCGACGGCGCGCCGGTCGAGCTCGAGGCGGAGGAGGTCGAAGCTCCAGGCGCCGTGCCAGGCGCCGTGCACGAAGAGGAAACGCGCTGCGGCCATGATCGGGGCGAGGATATCCTGCGCGCCCTTCGCATGAGAAACGGCACGCCGACCCCGATCGCCGCCACCGTCGTCGCGCTCTCGTGCTGGATGCCCGACGCGCGCGCGCTGCAGGACGCATCGGCGCCCGAAGACGTCGCGCTGACGATCCGCGCCGACGGCACCGCCGCGGTCCGCGAGGTGCGCAGCGCCCAGCTCGTCGCCGGCGACAACCGCGTCCGCATCTACGACGTGTCGCCGCGCATCGTCGCCGAGACGGTGGCGGTGCGCTCGCTCGCGTCGCCCGAGATGCTCGAGCTGCGCGACCAGGCCGTCTGGTTCGAGGTGCTCGATCCGGAGCGCGCGCTCGAGCGGCTCGGCGGCCGACCCGTCGCGCTGTTCCGCTGGCACGACGGGGTCCAGGAGAAGCTCGAGGGGCGGCTGCTCTTCCCGCCGGTCGTCCCGGGCCCGAACGGGGACGTCCGCCTCCCGCTCTACCTCGAGCAGAGCGACGGACACATCCGCCTGCTCGACGGCGCCGAGGTCGAGCTCGACGCGCTGCCGCCCGGCGACTGGAACCGCACGCGCGTCGACTGGCGGGTCGCGTGCAAGCGGCCCGACCGCTACCGCTTCGAGCTCTCCTACATGACGGAGGGGCTCGCGTGGAGCGCCGACGCGTCGCTGCGCGCGACGGCGGCGGGCGACACCGGCGACGTCGCGGTGGTCGCGACGATCAAGAACGACACCGGGCTGGGCTGGCGGCAGGCGCGGGTCGGCTTCGTCGAGGCCGACGGCTTCGTCGCGGAGGCGCGCCGCCCCGACGGAGAGCGCGCGAGCGCCCTCTTCCACGCCTTCGACGATCCCGTCGCGATCGAGCCGCGCCGCTCGCTGCAGGTGGTGCTCGCGAGCGCGCGCGACGTCCCGCTCACCGCGGCGCCGACGCTCTTCGTGCGGCGCGACGCGGCGAACGGCGCCGCGCACGTGGTGCGGCGCTTCGACGTCGTGAACGCGCCGGGCAAGGGGCTCGGGCGCGCGCTGCCGGCGGCGACCGGACGCACGCTCCTGGTCGACGCGAAGAACCGTCCGGTGCCGTGCGGCGCGTTCGCGCTGCCGGCCGCGGCCGTGAACGACCTGCTGAGCTTCGTCGGGCCGGTCGAGCCGGGGCTCGCGGCGAGCGTCGAGTGGACGCTCGACGGCAAGCGCCGCACGCTCGCGGTCACGCTCGCGAGCGAGCGCGCCGCCGACTGCACGGTCGACGTGCTGGTCGAGCTCGACCCCCTCGAGAGCGTCGTCGAGTCGACCCCCGCCGTCGACGCCGCGCGGCCCGGCCTCGCGCGCCTCGCGGTGCCGGTCGCCGCGCATGCGCGCGCGGCGGCGAAGCTGACGCTCTCCCGGCCATGAGCCGCCTCCCGATGCGAAGTGGTGTCGGCGCCCTCATCGCCATCGCGCTCGCGCTCTTCGTCGTGTTCCGGCCGCGCAGCAAGGACGCCGTCGAGACCCCCACCGGACCGGCGCAGCCCGCGCCGCCGCAGGAGAAGCCGAAGTCCGAGACGCCGGCGCGCGCACCGCAGGCGGACGACGACGGGCCGCCGGGCCTGACCGATCCGCCGCCCTTCGAAGGCGAGAAGTTCACCTGGATGAAGGAGGCGCTGCCCGGCTGGCGCCACGACAGCGGCGCCTCGCCCGAGCTGCGCGTGCCCGAGATCACCTCCGGCGGCGTCGTGCTGCTCGACGCCGACGGCGACGGCGACGTCGACGTCTTCCTGGTGAACGGCGGGATCTGGACCGACCTCCACCCCGGCGCGAAGTACCCGGGCCACGCGCTCTTCCTGAACGACGGCGGCTTCGAGTTCCACGACGTCGCGAAGGAGGCCGGCCTGTTCGGCGTGGACGGGTCCTACTGCCACGGCGCGGCGGCCGCCGACCACGACGGCGACGGCGACCAGGACCTCTACGTCACCGCGTTCGCCGGCAACTTCCTCTATCGCAACGACGGCGTGCAGGGCGGCGTGCCGCGCTTCACCGAGTGCGCCGCCGCGTCGGGCGTGCGCGGCACCGGCAAGTGGAGCTCGAGCGCCGCCTTCGTCGACGGCGACCGCGACGGGCTGCTCGACCTCTACGTCTGCAACTATCTCGACTTCAACTTCGAGGCGAACCTCCGCCTGAAGTGCGGCGGCTCGATCACCGGCATCGTCGACTACTGCGCGCCGGTCCCGTTCGCGGGCGTGCAGGACTACTATTTCCGCAACGAGGGCGGCGGGAAGTTCAGGGAGTGCGCGCTCGCGGTCGGGCTCGGCGAGACGGCGCCGCTCTCCGACAACGGCAAGAGCCTCGGCGTGGTGGCGTCCGACGTCGACGACGACGGCGACCCCGACCTCTACGTCGCGAACGACGAGTGCGCCAACACGCTCTTCCTGAACGACGGCCACGGGAAGTTCAAGGACGTCGCGCTGGTCGCCGGCTGCGCCTACAACGAGAACGGCCAGACCCAGGCCGGCATGGGCGTCGACGCGGCCGACGTCGACGGCGACGGCGACTTCGACCTCTGGGTCACCAACCTCGACGTCGAGACCAACGCCCTCTACCTGAACGACGGCAAGGGGAGCTTCGTCGACGGCGTGCGCGCGTCGGGGCTCGGGCCGGCCGACAAGGGCTCGGTGGGCTTCGGCACCGACTTCCTCGACTACGACGACGACGGCGACCTCGACGTCGTGATCGCGAACGGCCACGTGCTGATCCACGTGCACAAGTCGCGCGGGACGATGTTCTACAAGCAGCTGAACCAGCTGTTCGAGAACGACGGCAAGGGCCGGTTCCGCCTGCTGCCGCCGCAGGAGGCGGGCGCTTTCTTCATGGTCCGCAACGCCGCGCGCGGCATGGCGAGCGGCGACCTCGACGGCGACGGCGACCTCGACCTCGTCTTCGTCCGCAGGGACGACACGCCGGTGGTGCTCCGCAACAACCATGTCGAACGGCTCGCGCCGCAGATCCTCGCGGCGCACGGCGGGCGCAGCGACTCGATCGTGCTGCGGCTGCGCGGCAAGGACGGCAACCGCGACGCCATCGGCGCGCGCGTGCGCGTCACCGTCGGCGGGCGGACGCTCGTCGAGGAGGCGCGCGCCGGCAACTCCTACGGCTCGCGCAACGACCTCGCGCTCCACTTCGGGACGGGCGGTGCGACGACGGTCGACGCGATCGAGGTGCGCTGGCCCGACGGCGCGACGACGAAGCACGGACCGGTCGATACCGGATGGGCGTTCACGCTCTCCGCGGACGGTGCGACGGAGAAGGGGAAGGCGCTCGCACCGAAGCGCTGACGCGCCGCGGCTTGGAACTGGAGCGGACGTCGAGGGCGGGGGTGAAGGGGGCGCGGGGAGCGGGGGTTGGTGCGAGAACGCGCGACGGGCGAGGGCGGGTCGAGGGGCGGAGGGGAAAAAGGCTCGATGGACGGGACACGCTCGCCCCAGACCAAAGATGGACGGGGGGCTCGCTGCGCTCGGCGCATTCGGGCACGACTCGCAGCAGTTCCGTGGTCGACCGCCTCACGCGGCGTCCCGTCCCTCGACCTTTTTCCCCTCCGCCCTTTGACCACCGATACAGACCGTCGCGCGACGACGGGCGACCTCGCTCCCCGTGGCCTCATCGAATCGACCTCGCACGACGTCCTGACATCGTTGCTGCGCCACGGGAGATGTTCGGCGCGCGACTCGTCGTGAGGCGACTTCACGCGGAACGGTGAAGCACAGCGAATGGTGTTGGACGTCGTGCGCGCCACGGGACTCGACTGCGCTTCATCGAGTCGGGGGCGTTCGCGTGCAGCGTCGACCTGGCAGCTCGTACGCCGATATCGCTCGTGCGAGGTCGATGCCCGCCTACGGTGCGTCGTCATATGAAAGCGAAGAAGGCAAGAGGCGCGACCTCTCGTTCAAGACGGTGCCGTGACTCCCGGCGTCCAGTTACGACCCGCCTT